>Ga0302226_10000260_pt1 | contig 47867 bp, 28 predicted proteins | sample II_Palsa_E3_3_FD_193524 | JGI IMG/M metagenome (GOLD analysis project Ga0302226, IMG submission 193524) | Peat permafrost microbial communities from Stordalen Mire near Abisko, Sweden - II_Palsa_E3_3 | ecosystem: Environmental > Terrestrial > Soil > Palsa > Peat permafrost | place: Sweden...
CGAGCTCCCCATCGACCGCGACGCCCTCGGCCTCGCCCAGCTCCTCCGCAAGCTAAACACCCGCGCCTCCATCCTCAACATCGTCGCTCACCCCGACGACGAAGACGGCGGCATGCTCACCCTCTATTCCCGCGGCCTCGGCGCCCGCGTGGTTGACCTCTCCCTCACCCGCGGCGAAGGCGGCCAGAACTACGTCACCGCCGACTTCGAAGACGCGCTCGGCCTCATCCGCACCCAGGAGCTCCTCGCCAACGACCGCTACACCGGCGTCCAGCAACTCTTCGGCACCGAGGTCGACTTCGGCTTCTCCAAGACCAAAGAGGAAGCCTTCGCCAAGTGGACCCACGACCGCGTCCTCTACGACGCCGTCCGCGCCATCCGCCTCGTCCGCCCCCTCGTCATCACCGCCACCTTCATCGGCAACGTCACGGATGGTCATGGCCAACACCAGGTCTCCGGCGAGATCGCCCAGGAAGCTTTCAAAGCCGCAGCCGACCCCAACGTCTTCCCCGACCAGATCGCCGAAGGCCTCCTCCCCTGGCAAGCCCTCAAGGTCTACGCCCGCGTCCCCTTCGCTGACATCAACAGCAAAGGCGTCTACGACTACGCCACCAACCAATACGTCCCCGCCCGCTTCACCAACTACGTCACCGGCAAAGTCACCACCACCAAGCCTCCCGCCGACGTTGAGGTTCCCGAAGGCGACACCGACCCGCTCCTCACCGTCTCCGCAGCGAACCCTTCGGACCTCCCCTCGAACGTAGCCGCCACTCCCAGCACGCCGTTCAGCTACGCCCAATTCGCCCGCATCGGCCTCCGCCTGCAGCGCACCCAGATCAGCAAGAACATGACGCTCCCCGTCTCCGGCAGCTACAACTCCGGCTACACCCTCTACGGCTCCGTCCTCTGCAACTCCCCCGCCACCGCCCGCGCGCCGTCAGTGTCCCCTAAGAATTGTCATCCTGAGCGCAGCGAAGGGCCTGCTTCTCGAACTATTTTAAATCTGTCATCTCGACCGGAGTCCACGCACTTCGCGGACGTAGCGGAGAGACCTGCAGCTCCGCCAGCCCCAGCAAGCCCGCAGCCGCTTTATAAATCTGTCATCCTGAGCGAAGCTGCTCGCGCCTCTGCGAGCAGCGCATCCGAAGAGCCTGTCCTGAGCCTGTCGAAGGAACCCGTCACCAAGCCAGCCTCGCCAAAGACCTCCGAAGCCCTTCAGAAAGTGCCGACCGCGCGCCTCGTCACCGCAGCATCGACCCCGCCAACGGCGCTTCCCAGCAACGAACAGGTACCCCGAGGCTTCAGCCTCGGGTCTCATGGCCCCTCCCCAGAACCGGGCTTTAGCCCCCAAGGTATGCCTTCGCCTTCCGCATTCGAACCAGCGCCAACGGCGCGCCCCATCACAGCCCAGGGCAACGCCCTGGGTAAACCGCATGAAGATAGCCCGAGGGCTGAAGGCTCGATCCAAAATCCCGCCCTAACCACCCAACCCAACTTCTTCACCGGCATCGACACCTCCATCGAAGGCATCGCCACCCTCGCCCCCGGCGCCCCCGCAACCCTTCGCGAACAGCTCCATCAGATTGCGGTAACCCTCGATCAGGCCGCACGGCAGTTCGACCCCAAGTACCCCACCGCCTCCCTGCCTTTACTTGAGAAAGCACAGGAGCTTCTTTATTCTCTTGAACACGCCGTTGAACTGTCGGCCAACGCTCCGCCCCACGCCACATCGCTGATTGAAATCACACCGTGGGCCGACGCTCCACGAGATCAACTGCACCTCGTTGTTCACGAATTGCTAATCAAGCAAGCACAGTTAGATGAGGCGCTCGCGCTCGCGGCGGCGATCCGCTTCGAAGCGACAGCCGACCCAGTCTCGGTCTCCGGCAAGCCAATCACCGTGACAACAACCTTTGCCACTGAGGCATCAGCTTGCTTCGCGGGGAAGCCCTGGCTGCGGAATGCCGCCGACATTCCAGAGTTCAAGAGAGACGAATACTACGAGCATTTGCCCAATCAGACGACGCCCACTCGTAGCGTCATTACGCTCGACCAGACCTATACGACAGTCATTACTCGTCCTTATTTCTCCCGCAAGAACATTGAACAGCCCTTCTACGAACTTCAGTCTCCCCAGCTTCGCAATGCACCCGCGTCGCCGCCAGCTCTCATTGCTTATGCAACGGTTCGTTGCGGTGGGGCAAGGTTCGATGTCAGCCGCGTCGTCCACTCCGCCGACCAGCCCGTCTCCATCATCCCGCCCGTCTCCATCGCCAGCGCCCCCACCGCCACCGTCCTCCCGAACGGCCAATCCACCGCCCAGCTAACCGCCACCCTCCGCACCGACGCCACCACCTCCGCCAACATCAACGTCCAGTCCCCCCACAACTGGTCCATCGAAGCCAAAGCCGCCGGCCCCAACTCTGTAAACTTCTTCCTCCACCCCACCGCCCCCCTCACCGGCCCGCAACTCTTCCACATCACCGCCCAAACCCCCGACCACCACACCTACTCCGAAGGCTTCCGCCCCGTAGGCTACCCCGGCCTCATCCTCACCAACTACTACACCACCGCCACCACCCGTGTAGTCCCGGTCGACCTCAAGCTCCCAGCCCGCGTCCGGATCGCCTACCTCCCCGGCACCGGCGACGCCGTCCCCGAAGCCCTCGCCTCCATCGGCCTAGCCCCAACCATGATCACCGTAGCCGACCTCACCGCGACCAAGCTCGCCAGCTTCGACACCGTCATCCTGGGCGTCCGCGCCTACACCGCCCACCCCGACCTCCACGGCGCCCCCTCGCAAGCCCTCCTCGACTTCGCGCGCAACGGCGGCAACGTCCTAGTCCAGTACGAAACCTCCGGCCTAACCTCCGCCGACGCCCCCTACCCCCTCTCCCTCGCCGCCGGCGAAAAGGTAGTAGACGAGACCGCCCCCGTCCAGCTCCTCTCTCCATCCAGCCCGCTCCTGACGACCCCCAACCAGATCACTCCCGCCGACTTCAACAACTGGGTCGCTGAGCGCGGCCATGGCTTCCTCGATAGCTTCGACCCTCACTACACCGCCCTGACCGAAACCCACGACCCCGGCGGCCCCGAAACCCCCGCCCAGCTCCCCCAGCGCGGCGGCCTCATCACGGCGACGGTCGGCAAAGGCCGCTGGACCTACTGCGCCTTCGCCCTCTACCGCCAGCTCCCCGAAGCCGTCCCCGGAGCCTTCCGCCTCTTCGTCAACCTCGTCACTCCAACCCATTAAATCGAATTGGGTCATTTCACCCACCTTGACCCAACTTGATCCAACTGTGCGTCCCGAAACCGGGCTAAAGCACACGATTTGCAACCCGAAACCGGGCTAAGTATGTCTTAAAACCCCCAGGAACAAAGAAAAACGGCCTCCAGGGAGGCCGTTTCGTTTAATTGCATTTCCGTTACTTCCCAGGATGATGGACCGTGTGATGCACAGGCGGCGCAGCCTTCTTCGGCGCCACAAGGTAACCACCCGACATAGTAATCATCAGCGGCGAAGCCGTATAAGAATCATACGTTCCACCGACCGTGATTTTGTCACCAGGCTGCGGGACGGTCTTCAGCGGTTCCTTCATATTGACCGTAAAATCAGGGGTTTTGCTGGCAACCGCGTCGTCCGAGACCTCCAGAACCAACTGGCTGTCCGTCGCCGAAACCACCGTCACTCCCGGAAATTCGACCGCCTTACCCTTCACGGAATCGAACACCTTCTGAGCATCAGCCGGCTTGCCATACTGCAGCGCCGTCTCCTTATCGCCCAGCGCCAAAGTAGCCAGGTCCGGAGTGCTCGCAACTAACTGAGCCACAAGATCTTCCGGCTTAGGAGCCGGCGTCACCGTGAATCCGGCGGGTGGATCCAAATTGGTCTGCACCGCAGTCTGCATGGCCGCATAGCCATCCGCGCTGCCGTGATACTTCTTGTAGCAATACGTCGCCAGCGGCACAATGATGGTCTTGGATGCTGCGGGAGCGAAGGCTGCCGCACGCGTTGCGTACCAGGCGCAGTTCAAGTAATCGGGTGGGGTCGAGGTGTAGTACGCCTGGGCGAGAACATACACATCCTGAAGCACCGGGCTCGGTTTGGTCGTGTCGTCAGGATCCGCATCGATCTCCTTTTTCAAGACCGCGACCGCGCCTGCGTTGTCTTTCTTAGCAAGATCGGCATCCGCGATTGCGCTCTCAAACGTGGGATCGGTTTTTGACTTGAGTGTCGCAAAATCAGCGTCCGACATGTCCTTCGGCTTAGTAGCGTTCAGACCCTGCTGCGCATAGACAGCGACCTTATCCAGCGCCGCCTGCTTGGCTGCGGGATCGGTCAATTTATCAGCATTGAGACGGCCGTAATACACCTCGAAGGTCAGGGCGCGCAAATTATTGGGATCAACAGCCAAAAGCCTGTCGGCAGCGCTGAGAGTAGCTGCCTGATCACCGGTCTGGCTATCGGCAAACAGAATCTGATTCAAAACATCCGCTTTCACGGCAGAGTTCGGATATTGCTTCAGATATGCCTCGAAAGCTGCTGCTTTATCTGCTGCCGTTGTCGCAGTGTTGGCTTTGTTGTAAGCCGCGTACTCTTCTTGCGACATCTGGATACCACCAGATGCCGGCTGCTGGGAGTACGCGAGAGACGCTAATGGTACCGCGCCGGCAACAGCCAGCAGCGAAGCAAGTACGACCTTCTTCATAAAGAGAACTCCTCGGGGAGATGCGTCAGTTTGTAAAGCAGTGAATCAAGATTAGCGCAAATTACGCTTTCCGGATCAAAACTCTCCCCATAGCAGAGAGATAAAGGGATGATGCGCATTATAGAAATCGTGTTGCCCATGTGCAACCTCTCTCCTTGGCAGACCGATAAATTCGATTCGTCCGCCCTTATCCACAACATCCTGCTAACGAGGCCCGATTACGCGTTGATTCCACCTCGTCTGCCGCTTACGATTCGTCCTAGTGGCGTGTCGAACGATCCACCCGATCGTGAATTCACGCAAGATGCCTAACCGTGGAAGAGGTTTTACTCCTTGCTCAAGCTTAAGAAAGTTCAGATTCTCGGCTTCAAGTCCTTCTGTGACCGCACCGAGGTGCAGCTGACCGGTCATGGAATCGCTGCGATTGTAGGCCCGAATGGCTGTGGCAAGTCCAACATTTCTGACGCTATCAACTGGGTTCTCGGGGAGCAGTCCGCAAAGAGTCTTCGTGGGATCAAGATGGAAGACGTCATCTTCGCGGGGACTCGCGAGCGCAAACCTACAGGCATGGCCGAGGTTTCCCTGACCCTGGTTGACCCGGAGGTTTACGACGGCAACACGCTAGCCGACGGCGAAGCGGAGGTGCTGGGCGCCGATCAACCCGCTGCACCGGATGGCGACCAACACGTCACGGCGATTAATACGCTAAGTGATTGGGACGAGTCTGCGGTTCGCGCCGAAGCCGCCATGGAGACAGAAGAGGCTGTCGCAGATGCCCAGCCAGGCACAACCTATGAAGCGGAACTTCCTACCAAGAAAGCCCCGGAAAATTCACCCGCTGATGTGGCAGAAGCTGGAGCCGAACTTACAGCCGGAAACAATGTCGTTCTCAAGATCCGCCGCCGCAAATTCGGACGCGCACCCATCCGTGCCGGCGAGATCACTGTTACGCGGCGTCTCTTCCGCTCCGGGGACTCCGAGTATCTATTGAATGGCAAAATTTGCCGCTTGCGCGATATCCAGGACATCTTCATGGGCACCGGCCTTGGCGGCGAAAGTTATGCGATGATCAGCCAGGAGCGCATCGGAAGCATTCTTTCCGCTAAGCCTCTGGATCGCCGCGCCATTATTGAAGAGGCAGCCGGCATCACGCGGTTCAAGACGAAGAAACGGCTTGCTGAGTTGCGGCTTGAATCTGCGAAACAAAATCTGTCGCGAGTGAACGACATCTTCGAGGAGGTTACTCGGCAGATGGGCGTTCTGAAGCGACAGGCTTCTAAGGCCGAACGATACGGTGCGCTTCGCGACGAACTTCGCAGCAAGCTTCGCGTGGTCATCGCCAGCCGTCTGTCACAGATGGACGCCGAACAGGCAGCAACGTCCAAAGAGATCGCGCGTCTTGGTGAACTGATCGATAGTCAGGCAGCGCAGCTCGAAAATATGGACGCTGAACACTCTGTTGGCGTCAATCACGGCTACGCCTTGGATGACCAGATCCGTGAAGCAGGCGCTCAGGCCAACGCCAGCGCTGTAGAACTCGAGCGGATCGCCGCGCGCACCGCGTCGAATGCAGACAGGATCTCCGATCTTGCCCAGCGCATCCTGAGTGGAAACGATGATCTTGCTCAAGCGCGCGCCCAGATCGAATCGCTTGCTGGTGATCTCGAGCAACACCGCAGCTTTCTCGAAAATGCGACCGCCGAAGCAACGGATTCGCGTGAGGCGGCAGCATCGCAGCAAGCGCAGGCGCATGAGGCCACACGCAGCGTACTCGCAGCCGAGGCCCTGACCGAGAGCCAACGTCGCAATGCCATGCAGTCCATGCAACGAGCTGCGCAGGCGAATAGCGAGATAGCACAAGCGGAAGCCGCTCTCGAAGGACTCGACCGCGAGAATGAACGTTTCGAATCCGAGTCTCAGACTGCGCGCGGAGAACTGGAATCTTTAGACTTGCAACGCGGGACTGCCAGGCTCTCCTTCGAAAGTGTGACCGATCGTCTCAAGCGGCTGGAGGCCGAGATTCTCGAACTCCGTCACATCCTCGAAACCAGGCGAATGGAGGAGACGCAATCGCGCCGCCGGGGTGACGAATTGCGCGCCCAGGCTGCCACCCTCAATGGACGCCGCAGTTCACTTGAAGCGCTTATCCGCGAGCACAGCTATTCCACGGATACGGTTCGCAATATCTTCCGAGCCCAGACGAAGCACCAGGACGGATCGGCGCCGCTGGGCACGCTTGCTGACTTCCTCGAAGTCGATGGCCGTTACGAGAATGTCGTTGACGAGTTTCTGCGAGACGAGCTCAATTTCATTGTGGTCCGCAATTGGGACGCGGCTGATGCGGGAGTGCGCTTGCTTCAGACCGATGTAGCGGGTCGCGCGACCTTCCTGGTGCATCCCGATGGTCTTGATACCTCGGTGCCGCTCGGGGGTATGGCGAACCCGGGCAATGGCGTCGTGGCGCTCAAAGACTGCATCCATGTTCTGAATTGGTTTGGACATTCACTCGAGGCTATCCTGCCCAAGCTCCGGGACGGCTTTGTAGCGCCTGATACAGATACAGCGCGCAGACTGGCGCTCGAATTCCCTCAGGCCTTCTTCCTGTCGCCCACCGGGGAAACCTTTCATAACGTCACCGTGACCGGAGGCAAGCCGCGTGAGCAGGGGCCGTTGGCGCTCAAGCGTGAGCTTGCAGAGCTGCAGAGCAGGCTGGCGAGCGTCGAGACTGAACTTGCTCAGAACGAGCTCGCTACTGCAACACTTGGGCGAGAGATCGCAGACCATACCACGTCCCTCGATGCCAAAAACCACGAACGTCGCGAGGCCGAACGGGAGAGTGCCAACTCCGGGGCAGCCTTGCGGCAGATGGAGCAGGAGGCCGCGCGCCTCGAAAATCGACTCCAGCAATGGCAAATTGCGGCAAATCGAAACAAGGACCAACGTCAGCAGCGGCAGGATCTCATCGCCCGAAAGCGCGAAGAAGCTTCTACGTTTGAGGCGGAACGAGCCACTATCGAGCAACAGGTAGCTGAACTGACAGAGAAGATCCTTTCTCTGCGCATCAATCGCGAAGAGCTCCAGACAGCGGCTTCTGCCGCGGCTGCGGCTTTGGCCGGCCTAGAAGAGCGCCGGCGCAACGCGAATGCAAACTTCGAACAGACAGACCGTCTCTATCGGAGTCAGTCCCAGAGAATAGAACAGCTGGAATCGCAGCTTGCCAACGCCGCCACAGAACGGCAACGGCGTGAAGAGGAGACGGCCGAGCTCTCTCTAAAGCATGCAGAACTAACCCAGACCAGAGCTCAATCCATTGCTCACATGGAGGCGCTCTCTACTGAAGCGGCCGCGTTACGTGCCGCCATGTCCGAGCTTGATGCCCGCCTTCGGGCCTTACGCCACGATACAGAGGCCCTGCGGGAGCAACGCTCCACCCTCAGCGCGCGGGCTGCGAAGCTCACATCGGATCTCGAGCATATAGAGGGTACCTGCCTCAACGATCTTTCCGTTGAAGCGGCGACGATCCGCGAAGACACTTCGATCGAGCGGATTGAAGCTGAGGCTCTCACGGCAGAAGATGAGGCGGCGCGCTCGCTGAAGCAGCGTCTCGAAGCGATGGGCCCCGTAAACATGATGGCTTTGGAGGAGTTTCACGAAACCTCCGAGCGCCATGCCTTTCTGGAGACGCAGCGTAAAGATCTCCTCGATTCGATCGAGAATACGCAAGCTTCGATCAAGGAGATTGATGACGTTTCGCGGATCAAATTCGATGAGGCTTACAAGATCATCAATGAAAACTTCTCCGCTACGTTTACCAAACTCTTCGGCGGTGGCCAGGCGTTCATGCGCTTAACCGACCCTGAAGCCAATGGCGGAAAGAGTTCCGATCTCAGCGGCATTGATATCATCGCTTCGCCCCCCGGAAAGAAACTGCAAAACGTTCTTTTGCTTTCGGGCGGCGAAAAGGCCCTGACTGCCCTCTCTCTGCTCGTGGGAATCTTCCAGTTCCAGCCAGCTCCGTTCTGCATGCTTGATGAAGTCGATGCTCCGCTTGATGAGACCAACGTAGGACGGTTCGCCAACTTGCTTTCAGAGGTGGCATTGAATACCCAGGTGATTATCATCACGCATACGAAGCGGACGATGGAGCAGGCCGACGTGATGTATGGCGTGACGATGCAGGAACCGGGCGTATCGAAGATCGTCAGCGTGTCGCTGAGCGGCCGGAGCAGGGGCCGCGAAGCGCGAAATGCGGCATAACCGATGAACCGATCGAGTCTATGAACACTCTTGATTGGCTGCTCGTCCTTCTGTTGGCCTATTCCGTCGTCCGGGCATTCCTGCGTGGCTTTTTCCGGGAGGCATTCGCCTTAGGCGGCCTGATTTTAGGGTTTCTCTTTGCTTGTTGGTTTTATCAGCCCCTGGCACTTGACCTCAAAGGGCTGATTACATCGACACCAGTCGCAGAACTAGCGGCATTTCTGCTGATTTTGGCTGGGACAATGATCTTGGCCAGCTTGCTAGGGAGGCTTCTCCGCCACACCGCATCGGCCATTGGCCTAGGTTTTGTCGACCGCCTTTTAGGAGCAGCCTTTGGGCTCGTTCGCGGTGCGTTTTTGGGGGTTACGCTGCTGCTCGCCACGACCGCATTTTTACCCAGTGCCCCTTGGATTGAAAATTCTCTTCTCGCCCCGTATTTTCTTCGGGCCGCTCATGCTGTATCCTTCGTCATGCCCTCAGATCTCAAACGACGTCTGCTTGACGGGCTCGACCATCTCAAGCACACGTCACCGGACTGGATCAAGGGCAGTCTGTAGCCTCAAAAGTGTCATCATATAGTCGGATCCCAACCAGGGCCCGTGTCCATTCCATAAAAGGAAGACCTGCGATTGAAACGCGAACTCGACAACCTCGTCCTCCAAATGCACGCCGCTGGTATCGGTTACACCGACGCGGTGCGTGAGTTTAAGAAACAGTACATCCTCGAGGTTCTTTCGCGTCACCGCGGAAATCAATGTAAGGCAGCAGAAGAGCTTGGCATGCACCGCAACACGCTAAGCCGTACGCTTTCCGAATTAGGCATGGATTCGACCCAAATACGCCAGGGGATGCGACGTCCGCCAACATCGGTGCGACCCACGCGAGTGACTCGTCCAAACTTGCAAATTATCTCTGGCGGACGTTAGCCCCGTTCGTGCGTCTAAAACAGCACATAATGTTTCCTTTACCCAAAGGCCGCTGGCGGCGCAGACGCAGGAGTATTGCCCATGCTGTGTTATGGGGGTCTCCGCTACTGACTATTTCTGGCTTTGTCGTTTTGACTGCCACCGCACAGACGAATAGCCCTGCCGACCATCCTGCGAGTGTTCCTGCGAACGCCGTACCATCGCTTCCCGCAAAGCACCAACCAAGCACAGATTCGGCCGCACTATCTCCCAAACAAATTCGCGCAGCAGACGATGCCTACCTTGAGGGCGCGAAGCATGTGCAGCATAAGGAGGTCGCTGCCGCCTTACGCAGCTTCCAACAAGCGGTCCGTCTTAACCCGAACGACTCGGACTACTCCTTAGCTCTGATCGTCACACGCGAACACTACGTTACTGAACTAGTTCAGCGTGCGGCTCAGGCGCATTCCGTTGGCGACACAGCGCTTTCTGACTCTTTGCTTGATCAGGCACGCACACTGGACCCCGAAAATCATGTTGTCCTGCAGCACTTCGAAACTACGCCGGATGCAGGGAATAAGGCGGGGAGTAACGCAAAAAAGCTTGACCCGTTTTATTCGAGTATCGACCCCTCCAAGTTCCCTGCCCAAAACATAGCGTCGACTCTCCAGGGCCCGGTTGAGTTGACCCCAACCCTGGGAAACCGTGACGTTCACCTTCATGGAGATGTACAGAGCGTCGTTCGAAACCTGTACAGCCTTTTCGGAATCAAGGTCGCCTTCGATCCCTCTGTGACGAGTGGCGCGCCAATCAATCTGGATATGAACAACGTGACGTTCGCTGGTGCTACGAGAACTGTTGGGATCGCCGCAAAGATCTTCGCTGTTCCTGTCCAGCCCACCTCTGTGCTGATTGCACGAGATACTCAGGAGAACCGTGATGCGCTCATGCCGCTGGTAGAGGAGACAGTGTATCTTCCGGGACGAACCAACGACGAGATGCAGGAGCTCGCCAACGTAGCGCGTAATATCTTCGACATCAAAGAGGTGACCGCGAGTTCAACCGGGGGATTCTTGCTTCTGCGTGGAAATGAGCAGGTCCTTCGCGAGGTCAATGCCGTTTACGACGACATGCTGGACGGCAATCCGGAAGTCCTCTTCGACGTCTCGCTTTATGAGCTGGACAAAACCCTTGACAACAATGTCGGCGCGGTTCTTCCGCAATCCGCGGGCGTTTTCGGCGTTGCGGCCGAAGCTCAATCCCTCGTGTCTGCAAACCAATCACTGATTAATCAAGCCGTTGCGGCTGGTCTCCTTACATTGAATGGAACGCCGCTGGAGAATCTCATCACCGAGGTAGGCTTTCTCGTCGCTTCGGGAGCTGTTACCGCCGTTCAGTACACCAACCTTCTTGGGGTATTTGGTGGCGGACTTACGCTTGCTGGACTCTATCTAGGATCTAGTGCCAGTTTCAACCTGGCTTTGAATTCAACAGACGTGAGCATACTTGACTCGGCGCAGATACGTGCGATCAACAAGCAGCCTGCAACCTTTCGCGTGGGTTCTCGATATCCAGTAGTCACAGGGACATATAGTTCCGGCGGCAGCAGCACGCTTGCATCTTCGCTCTCGGGCCTGAATATCAATGGAACTAGTGTTAGCTCACTCCTCTCGCAATATCTTGGGGCCAGTTCAGTGTCTGTTCCTCAATTTCAGTATGAGGATCTCGGCATCACCTTGAAGCTAACGCCGCAGATACTTCGCAGTAATACTGTTTCTCTGGCCTTGGACATGAAGGTTGAGGCGCTGGCCGGTAGCAGCCTCAACAACATTCCAATATTGGACAATCGCGCACTGACTTCGACGATCACTGTTCCAGCAGGTCAAACTGCGATGTTGGCAACACTGGTCAGCTCGTCTGAAATGAAAGCTCTTACTGGTTTGCCTGGTCTCAACGATATCCCCGGATTTCAAGGCACTAGTCAGGATCTCCAGAAAGGCTCAACTGCACTCCTGATTACGATCACTCCCCATATCGTGCGAAGCGGCCGCATGGAGGTATCCAGCCGTCGCATCGATACAGCACGGGGTGGGGGGGCGGCGGGAGTGGAATAGTTGCGTTGCAAAAGGGGTGAGGGGTGGCTATACTTATGCTTGGCAGGGCGGGAGTAGCTCAGTGGTAGAGTGCTTCCTTGCCAAGGAAGATGTCGCCGGTTCGACCCCGGTCTCCCGCTCCAATAACCTCAATCTCAACCACTTACGGCTTGGAAGTTCTAGACTGCACACAACGGTTAAGTGTGTTTTGGCCGCGGGGAGTGTGGTTTTGGGGCTGTTTTTTTTGCCCAGGGCGCGGTACCCAAGTGGTAAGGGAGAGGTCTGCAAAACCTTTATGCGTCGGTTCGATCCCGACCCGCGCCTCCAAAATTTCCCCCAATCTGTGTTCGACTCGACAGCGATGATTTTGTTGCAGCGCAGAGGCGTCGCTTAGTCGGCGACCATGGATTCGCCTGGCAGGATGGGGCGGGTGCGGGGGAGTTTGCCGCTGTGGGCGGCGAGGCCTACGAGGGTCAGGGTGGAGATGAAGACGATGAGCTTGAGAGCGTCGGCGGTGCGGGTGTGGGGAAGGAGCTTCCAGAGGATCATAAGGATGGCCTGGCCGATGGTGACGGCCCATACGGAGCCGTAGAAGTAGCGGCGCTCGGTGCCCTCGCCGAAGGCGGAGCGGCCGACGCGGGGAAGTTTGCCGAGGGCTCCAAGAAGGAGGATTAGGAGGCAAAGCGGCGCGTAGGCGTAGTGGTAGATCTGCTTGAGGTACCAGGTGCCGGTGACGACGGCGATGGCGAGACCCGCGAGGTTCAGCAGGGCGAAGCTGAGGACGGCGTTCCAGGCGAAGGTGTAGCAGACGCGACGGTAGAGCGGGTTGGGCTTGTCTTCGTCGAAGCGAAGAATGTAGGGGTGTGGTTCGGCGCCGGGAAGGCTTCCGCGGAGGGCGGCGATGCCGGTGGCAATCACGACGATAGCGAGCCAGATGAGATTGCCGCGGTGCATGCCGTCGGCGAAGAGGCTGAAGGTGAGGGGTCCAGGGGCGAGGAAGAAGACCCAGATCCAGATGGGCCAGTGGGCGGCACGGTAGAGGCGCGTATTGCTGCTGCGAATCGTTCGCGCATTGGCGAACTCTACTTTTCCGCTGTAGCGCATAGGCGAAGTTTCGCAGAGGGGTGGGAGCCCGTCAATTCTTGGACGGCGCTCGATTGCAAGACCGTGAGCTTTGGATTGAGGGATTATGAAGGGTTTTGGTAGCGTTACCGGGGCTCGAACCCGGACTCTTCGCCTTGAGCGGGCGATTTTGAGTCAATTCCCTGCTTTTCATGTTGCAGGATGATGCATTAAATACCCCATTCAGAGGGCGATGAGTTATACGCGAGCCACAGTCAATATCAGGCGTATTTTAGAAAACTCCCGAGAGCGGGATCTGGTACATCCGGTACCGCGCGGCCGGAAACTGGTACGCAAGAGAATTGGATAGCGCGCTGCAGCGATTGATGTCTCATCAAAGCGACGCTTATTGGAATCACTGGGCAGGGCGTAGTTGCGAAGTCCGCAAAAGAACGCACGCTGACACAAGATGAGATCGACGGCTCAAAACATCTAGGCATAACCGTTGGCCGATTCTGCTCTGACTACCTCGCCCACATTCAGGATGAGAGAAACCCACGCCGGCCATCCGACCAGGTGAACCCACCGCAGCGCCTGAGGGCCATTACTGACGCGTTGGGACCGCTCGGCGCTCTCAGTGATGCCGTACGAGGTCGAGAACTGGCTGAAGGGCCTGGGGATTGAACCGCTATCGCTCCACCTTCTCCAACGTGTACCGGTACGCATGGGAACGTGCCAAGGTCAGCGTCAATCCGGTACGAGAGACGATGCAATTTAGGGTGGAGCTGCCCAATCCCAGATGGTTGCAGCCAGTCGAAGAAAAGAGATTGAGAGCAGTCCTAACAAAGTGGGTTGAGGACTGCCCCACGCATCACCGTGTCAAGCGGCTCTTTCTGCGTTGTCATCCAATTGAACTAACCGTCGCCTTAGGTACCGGAATGAGCAAAGGCAACCAGTATGCGATCAGATGGGATGAACACGTGGACATGATCAAACGGGAGTTCCACCTGCCGCCGTCCATGACGAAGACTGGCAAGCCTCAGACAATCCCGATGATCGACGATGTCTTCAGGGCACTCACAGAGTTGCGGCGCATACAGCGCGAAATTGCAGAGCTCCAGGCGGAGGCCAGCAAAGATGAGACCAGTCCTCAAAGGATGGTTGCAGGCGGACGGGTGTTCAACATTTCTGAGAATAGGGAATGGTGGGAGACTTGGGTCATGGGTAATTTTTCGTTTGCCACGATCGCTGTTTATCCACATTTACCTAAAAGGCCAATGCGCTGATTGAGACGGCGTGAACTGGTGCACCAGCAAGATCCTCAAAAACGCGCTTCTCGTCAGGTTGTCTCCCGCCTCGACAGCCTTGACTAACTGGCGTGCCCAAACCAGCGGTCCTCACCCCAACGAGCCCGCCGAGTTCACCTTCGGTCTCTCCATGATCGATCGCACCATTCCCGCAGGCCATTGCCTCATGGTGCAGGTGCAGTCCACACTCTTCCCGCTCTACGACCGCGACCCGCAGACCTTCGTACCCAACATCCTCAACGCCAAGCCTATCGACTACATCAAGGCCACACAGAAGATCTGGCACGAACCCGGCAAGGCCAGCTACATCAGCCTCCCCATTGCGATGGGGTAGCAGTTCAATCACATGTTGTCATGACTCAACACAAGGAAAATTTTCGGCATGCGCTTGGATCAAATACATGAATCCCGGTCCTCAAGATCATGACAATTCCCTCCTACTCCGAAGTGAACGTCGACGCTGGTAGACCTGAAGTGTTGTACAGGTTGCCGTCCGTCAAATTCTGCCAGCCGTAACGCACACTCACTGGGTCAGGAACCTCCGGGCTAGACACCAGGACCGTCTTGCCTTCGATGATGGCACTTGCGGGCATGAAGCTATGGTCTTTTCCCGCAATCTCGAAACCCAGCAGCTTGTCTCCCCGGACGTGAAGTTCCGAGCCCGCGTGATCGAAGTACACGCGAAGGCCGGAACCTTCGCGGGTCACCCGCCGATAGAGAGGACCGGAGTACTCCAGGCCCTTTCCCGGAGCATAGACCATCGCCTCGGCTGCAAGTGCCAGCCGCGCCCCGACCGTCTCCTTATCGGCAGGATGAATGTTATCCGGATCGCCGACATCGATCGTGACCGCCATCGCGGTATTCGCAACCGAAAGCGTCCGGCGTTGCTGGTCTCGCACCACACCCCACGTATCGATTGGTACACGGTAGCTCGAGATCTGAACAAAGAGGAATGGGAAGTCCCCCTGCTTCCAATCCGAACGCCAGTCTGCAATCATCGTCGAAAATAGCCTGTTATAAAGCGGCGCACGGCTGGGCGGAGTATTCGTTTCTCCCTGGTACCAGATCACGCCCTTGATCCCGTAGCGCGTCAACGGCGCGATCATCCCGTTGTAAAGCTGGTCGGGCCCCCACGCTTCGGAAAACAAGTGCCAAGGATGTTGTGGCTTGGGCTGGTGGGCACGCTCGGCTGCCGCATCCTCGAGCTTCTCCTCAGCCAGCATCGCCGGCACTTCTGTCTGCTCGTCAGCAAGATGCGACCAGGTAACGAAGACCGGCATCAAGTTCGCGTCAGCCGTAAGAGCATCCATGCTCGTCCATGCCTCGACCGGCGTCCCTCCCCAGGTTGAATCGATCACCCCGATTGGCACATGCTCCTTCTGCTGGAGCTCCCGGCCGAAAAAGTACCCAACCGCGGAAAAGTCCGGCGCCGTGTCTGGCGTACACAGCGTCCAGTTGCCGGAGATATCGTCCACAGGAAAATTGGAAGTCTTCTTCTTGACAAGCAGAAGCCTTACCTGCGGAAGGTTTGCCGCGCTAATTTCGGCGGCGCCATTCTTGACGAGCGTGCCAGGGTTGAATCCTTTCAGAGGCATCTCCATATTCGACTGCCCAGAAGCCAACCAGACATCCCCGACCAGCATGTCGTTATAGACAATCGGGGTGCCGCTCTCACCTGTGACACGCAGCGTGAACGGGCCACCTGCAGACTCCGGTGCAAGCCAAAGCTCCCACTCGCCGTGCTGATTCGCCACGGTAGACCGCTTCTGAGAGTGAAACTCAACCTGGACCTTCTCCATCGCTGCAGACCAGCCCCAAATGTGAATGGGGTCTTCCCGCTGCAAGACAGCATGGTCGCTAAGGAGTTGTGGCAGGCGTACCTCGGCGGATAGCACTGGAGCAGCCAGCAAAAGTGAGCAAAAGCAGGAGATCGTGAAATGGCCAAATCTCATGGAAGGACTGATTTTGTTCCTCAAACGAATAACCCCGCGGTCTGAAATATGGTTCGCCCAGTCATGTTGCCCAATGATCGGTGCTGCATCGGGCCCTATTCACAGCCACAAGAGCTTCGCGCAATAAATTCGGTACTCAAGGTGATGTGGTGGGGAGTTGTGTCTCCCGATTGAATCTGTTCGAAAATCAGGCGGGTTGCAGCTTTACTCATTTCAGCCACCGGCTGGCGTATGACGGAAACGGCCGGGCGCAAAGTTGAAGACAACGCAAAATCGTCGAAACTGAGGAGAGCAACCGATTGCGGGACGCTTACTCCAAGAGCCATGAGTTGCTCAAAGGCTACAATCGAAGCCAGATTGAGCATGCCTAGAACTGCGTCGGGACGCTTTGACCGGGGCCGAGCCATCGCTTCATGCAGCCGCCCTATCAGTGCATTCGGGTCCACATCGAACATCAACTCAGAGGGGAGTGCGGCCTGAGCGAGAGCGTCCTTGTAGCCACGTTGGCGTTCTTGTATCGTCCATAGGTCGGGATCTCCTCCGAAGCACAGAATTCGCTTTCTACCGTGTTCAATAAGGTGATTCGTGGCGGCCACGGAAGCTTCGTAGTTATCGCAAGTCACCGATGAATTGCGCGACACGAGAGGTCGGTCAATTGCAACTACCGGCACCCGCATCCCTTTTACGGCAGCCAAAAAAGCCGGGGTCTGAATACGAGGAGGCACCACGATCAGACCATCTACGCGGTGGCTCTGAAATACATCGATCTCGCTCGTCTCCTGTTTAGCGTCATCTTCCGACGCAAGAACAATCAAGACATACTCATTCCGCCGAGCCATCGCCTGCGCAGTACCCGCAAGATTTGCAAAGAAAGCATCTTCTAACGTGGGAACTATGAGTCCAAGAGTGCGGGTTCGTTCACCTTTCAAAGCGCGCGCAGCATGATTGGGCTGGTATCCAAGACTCTTCATGACCGCTTGCACTCGCGCCAATGTAGCCGCTTCCACATAGCGGCCTCCATTGATGATTCTCGACACGGTCGTCGTACCGACCCCGGCTTCGCGAGCCACGTCTTTCAAGGTCGGTCGTTTGCTGAATTGCTCTCGGGGTGAGGTGCGCTCCCCCGCTTTCTCTGCACGCGTCATTATGGAATCCATACTATCTGCCGAATTACATTCGGTATGTTCTTCGTGCAGACTTAGTTGAAATAACCTGTAACCAGGTTGCAGGTGTGATTACCTAGAGCTCGATTGACCGGAAAGAAGCAGCATCGCTTTCTTAACAATCCTGTGACGGTGAAACTCGTTGGTCCAGGTGAAATTTCAAAATCATCCAACAAGAAGAAAAATATGTCCGCACGAAAGAGGTACCGTTACCATATACGTTCAAGGAGCGCGCACACAACTATATTTTATGAACTCAATTTCATGAAAGAGAATGCAGACCGATTTTGTCTCGGTACCAAAACAGTTACCGATCTCGGCGTTGTCGATCAGCCATGTCGCGATCAGATTGCCGAACGCTAGCGTTCGGATATATATAAAGATTTCTACACCTGGCCGGATCTTTGTATGCGGCCGCGCTATCTCCTCACAGAAAGGACACGCTGAACAATGATGGGATCAACACTTCCCTGCAAGCTCAGTCAGATTTTGGCAATGCTTTGCCTGCTACCAGCTGCTCTCGCCATTGCGGACACGCCGGCTAACGCGCATTGGATTGCGCCCACGGCAAGTAAGGAAGCGGCCCTTGGTGTCTTCGACTTCCGCAAAATCATTTCCCTGAAAGCAGCGCCCGAACAGTTCGTAGTGCATGTGAGCGCCGACAATCGTTTTCAGCTGTATGTGAACGGCAAGCGGGTCGGAGAAGGGCCAGCGCGTGGCGATCTACAGCACTGGCGATATGAGGATTTCGACATCGCCCCACTGTTGCGCAAGGGAGACAATGTGATTGCAGCACGCGTCTGGAATTTCGGCGATCAATCGCCCGCGGCACAAATATCTTTGCGCACTGGATTCTTGATGTGGTCGACGGATGACCAGGAAAGCGAATTCAATAGCAACGCCAGCTGGCAGGTGCGTCCGGAACAGGCCTGGAGGTATGAGTCGTCCGGCCCGCTTCTCCACTCCCTTACAGGACCAGACGAGATCGTCGATGGCAGCAAGTACGACTGGCAATGGGCCCAGACCGATGACGCCGCATCCTGGTCGTCCGCGGTCATCATCGCAGCGCCAGAGTTTGCACCAGGCGAAGCTCCGGCGCCCGCCACATCCGACTGGATGCTAGTACCAGACACGCTGCCGGCAATGGAGTCAAAACCAGAGATGATGGGGAAGGTCGTCCGGCAAGAGGGCGTGTCCGCCGAATCGTTTCCGGAGAAGTCACTTACGATCGCTCCGCATACCCACGTATCTTTGCTGATCGACCACGGCGCCCTGACCACTGCGTATCCACAACTGAAGATCAGCGACGGCGAGGGTGCGCTCATTCGGCTCACTTACGCTGAGGCGCTCTACGACGACCACGGGGAAAAGGGTAATCGCAACCAAATCGCAGGCAAGCATATGGATCCAAGGATGATGCATGACACCTTTCTGCCTTCGGGTGGTGCTGAAGTGCAAACCTTCGAGCCACTCTGGTGGCGCACATGGCGCTATCTCCAAGTAAACGTGGACACACAGGACAAACCCGTCACGCTTCACTCACTTCAGGCGCGAACCAGCTGGTACCCATTTGTCGAGCGCGCATCGTTTCGCAGCAGCAATCCGGATCTGGAGGCGATCTGGCGGGTAGGTTGGCGCACAGCTCGCGTGAACGCGCATGAAACTTACATGGACTGCCCGTATTGGGAGCAAACCCAGTACATCGGCGACACACGGATCGAGGCGCTTGTCTCCTATACGATGAGCGGCGACGACCGGCTTGCGCGTCAGGCGCTCGTCTCGTTTGCCGATTCGCGGCTGCCCTCCGGTCTGACCCAAAGCAGCTTTCCTGTGCATGGCGTACAGATCATCCCACCGTTCTCGCTTCTCTGGATCGGCATGATTCACGACTTCTGGATGTATCGTCCGGAGGCCGGCACATTGGTCCGCGAGCTGTTGCCCCAGACTCATGATGTCCTGCTTCACTTCGAGCAGTTGCAGCGAGCGGACGGGCTCCTGGGTAAGCTGCCGCAAAACGGTTTCGGCCTTTGGAACTTCCTGGATTGGACCAAGCCCTATCCGATCGGTGCACCACCGGAGGATCCAGATGGAGGATCGGTACCCTTGTCCCTACAGCTTGCGGCCGCACTTCAGTACGAGGCTGATCTTGAAGACGCGTATGGTGATCGAACGCATGCGGTCAATGACCGTTCCGACGCAGCGCGTATCACAACTGCCGTCTTCGCTGAAGCGTGGGATGCAAGCGTTGGCCTGCTCGCGGATACCCCCGCACGCACGTCCTTCAGTGAGCATGCGAATATTCTCGGCGTCTTGACGGGCGCGATTCCACGGCAACGGCAATCTGCGGTTCTGCAAACTATCCTGCAGAATGAGCACGGCGGGCGTGCAGGCAGCTCGACACCAGCGCTTGCGCCTGCTAGCTACTATTTCCGTTTTTATCTCTCACGCGCACTTGATCACGCCGGCATGGATGACATTTACCTGCAGACGCTTTGGCCGTGGCATCACATGCTGGATCTAGGGATGACCACATGGGCCGAGGCACCCGAGCCCACGCGGTCCGATGCACACGCCTGGTCGTCCCACCCGAACTACGACCTGCTTACGCTGGTTGCCGGGATCAGGCCGGATGCGCCCGGCTTCGCCCGCGTACTGATCGCGCCGCATCTCGGGAACCTGAAGTCGCTCGATGCGACCATGCCGAGCCCCAGGGGGAACATCCACGTAAGTTATCGACTCGTCGGCCGCAACTTGGACGCAACCATCGAACTTCCAGAAGGATTGGAAGGCCGCCTCAAGCTAGGCGGAAGGGAGCAACAGCTTCACAGCGGCTTGCAGCACCTCCATTTTGCAGATACCACAGACGGAATGACGGATGCGCTGCTTACTTCGCCATGAACGACCCGTACTGAGCGATACTGCCCGGCTGTCACAACATGACGCGCGTCCGACGTCCACATACACGAACTGGTACGTTCGCTCGTGGACAAGCCGATCGCGGAAGACGCTGTAGTTTCACCTCTCGCCGTTGACAACGCTGTTTGGTACCCGTTATTGTTGGGGCTCGCTGGTAACGATACCATCCTGGAGGGCAGCATTGATGGACCGGATTGGCAGAGGTGTTCTCGGATTTTGCACTCTTTTTGGCCTGCTCCTGGTCTGCGGTCGATCAGCCAGCTGTCAGGTAAGCCAGTCCAAAGCTGATAACTGGGCCGAACTAGCCTCATTTCATTACGGGGTTGACGCCGACATCGCTTACGGCACGTTCAACAACACACCTGTACACCTCGACGTGTGGCAAAACCATTCAGCGTCAGGTCCAGTGCCAACGCTGGTTTACTTTCATGGCGGCGGTTGGGTCTTTGGTGACAAGGGCGGGGCACCAAACCTGTTTCTTCCCTACATCGAGCGTGGCTGGAATGTTGTGAACGTGGAATACCGCATGGCCGGCAACTCAAGTGCGCCTGCCGCGGTTCAAGACAGTCGCTGCGCTCTTCGGTGGGTCTACAACAATGCCGACAGGTATCACTTCGATTTATCGCGGATCGTCCTCACGGGCCACTCTGCCGGTGGTCACCTCGCGCTGATCACGGGCATGCTGCCCAATGGGTCGGACCTCGATGACGAATGCCCTCAATCGAGCGACGCTCCTCCGCTCAAGGTTGCCGCCATTGTGAATTGGTTCGGCATCACGGACGTGGATGATCTGCTGGGCGGCCCCGATCGCGAGACATATGCGATTGAGTGGGTGGGATCAGCGAGTAATCGCCACGAGATCGCCAAACAGGCTTCTCCCCTTACTTACGTGCGCCCTGGCCTGCCACCGGTGATCACGATTCATGGAGATCACGACCCAACGGTTCCCTACTCGCAGGCTCAGCGGCTCAAGACGGCACTGGATCAGGCCGGTGTGAAGAACGAGCTCGTGACCATTCCTGGCGGAAGCCATGGAGGCTTCTCTGACGAGCAGACGCTGCGGGCATTTCAGGAGATATGGAAGTTTCTAGATGAAAACGTCCCAGCCCCTCCACAGGGAGCGAAATGAAATATGGATTTCGTCCTAACCGGATGAATTGCTGGGGATCCAATCTCTTCCCTACTTTCCAAGTGAGCTCATGCCTTGCGATGATTTAGTTTCCGCGCCTGCAGATTGCGGTTGATATGACCATTTCGTATTCCATCCTAAGCAAAGAAGGGCTTTGACAACTTGGACAAGCGCCTTGTGAAACAGAACGTTGCCTTGAGTTTTTTTCTTGTTAGCCTGGCGGCCTGCCTGCCATGCATTGCAGATAGCCAGACCACCTCGAAGCAGGTGATCCCGATCGCCAGTAACTGGCAGTTTTCACAACGTGGGGCCGGTGAAGAGCATTGGCTTCCGGCCCAAGTTCCTGGCGATGTCCACCTTGATCTCTTGCGCAACAAGCTGATTCCCGATCCGTACTATCGCGACAACGAAGCCAAGCTGCAATGGATTGAAGAAGCAAACTGGAGTTATAAAACCACCATCGACATTACGCCTGAAACGCTTCGCCGCGAACATGTAGAGCTGGTCTTCAATGGGCTTGACACGACGGCACATGTCTTCCTAAACGGGGAGAATATCCTTGATGCGAATAACATGTTTCGCCAATGGCGAGTCGATGTGAAATCACATCTGCATCCGGGAAAGAACGATCTCCGGGTAGACTTCGATGCTCCCGGCAAGGTTACGGCCGCGCTTGCCAGCAAAGATAAGACACGTGAACTGACTGGCATACCGGAGAAGGCTTATCTGCGTAAGGCCGCGTACGAGTATGGATGGGATTGGGGTCCCCGGTTTGTAATCAATGGCATCTGGCAGCCCGTAACTTTGGAAGCGTGGGATCAGGCCCGGATTCAGGATGTCCACATCTCGCAGCCGGACGTGTCGTCCGAAGTTGCTCACTTAGCTGTCGGCGTTACGTTGCAGGCAGGTGCGGGCGGAACAGCAGTCGTGAAATTGGACTATGGCACGGCGGGCGCGCAAGCGACGATATCCCAAAAGGCGGAACTGCATCCTGGGGAAAACATGGTGACGGTCCCGGTCGACATCAGCCATCCCTCGCTGTGGTATCCCGCAGGATATGGTGCACAAAGCATGTACAGCTTCCGCGTGCAGGTTGAGATGGCCAGTAAAGACCAGGACGAAAAGACCGTACGCACGGGATTGCGATCAGTGCAGTTGCGCCGGGAGCTGGATCAATGGGGACGTTCATTCGAGTTCGTAGTGAATGGTATTCCGATCTTTGCGAAGGGAGCCGATGTGATTCCCTTTGACAGCTTCCCAAATCGAGTCACCATGGATCAGTATCGGCGGATCCTCGGCTCAGCTCGTGATGCAAACATGAACATGATTCGCCTGTGGGGCGGCGGCTACTACGAATCCGAGGATTTCTACAACCTTTGCGATGAGCTTGGTTTAATGGTGTGGCAGGACTTCATGTTTGCGAGCAGTTGGTACCCGGGTGACTATGACTGGAAGCATAACGTGACCCTCGAAGCCACCTACCAGGTTGATCGGCTGCGAAATCATCCGAGCATGACGCTGTGGTCTGGAAACAACGAGGTTGAGTCAGTTCTTTACGGCTTCCTCGGTAAGCAGTCGGCCGAAGGCAAGCTGCAGATATGGAAGAACTATCTCACAACGTTTAGCGGCATTCTTCCCAACGTTGTTGCGCGCGAAGATGGCGAAGTGCCCTACTGGCCCAGCTCTCCCAGTGCGGACTATGAGGCAACCTCGGATGCGTTCCAATCAGGCGATGCACATGACTGGAGCATCTGGCATGGGCGAGAGCCGTTCAGCAACTACGAGAAGCACTTTGCACGTTTCAACTCGGAATATGGCTTTCAATCATTCCCGGAACTTCGGACGGTTGAATCCTTCACAACGCCGGAAGATCGCGCAAATATCTTTACTCCCGTGATGCTGGCGCATCAGAAAAACAACGAAGGCAACTCGATTATCCACGATTACCTTTTGAGAGACTATGCGGAGCCAAAGGATTTTGCTTCCTTCTTATATGTCAGCCAGGTACTGCAGGCGGAAGGGGTGAAGGTGGGGGCCGAGCACATGCGACGGAGCCGGCCGCGCATCATGGGGTCTCTGTTCTGGCAGCTGAATGATTGCTGGCCTGTCGCGTCCTGGTCGAGCATCGACTACTACGGACGATGGAAGGCGCTGCAATACTATGCGCGGCGGTTTTACAGCCCACTGCTGGTTTCGTCGACCGTGCTGGATGGAAGCATTCAGATCTATGGGGTCTCCGATAAGCTCCAGGCAACGAACGCGACATTGAGAATCCGGCTGATGGGTATGGACGGAAAGGTTCTGCGGGACGAAGTGAAGGCGATTGTCCTTCCGAAGCTTTCCAGCCAGGAGTATTCACGGTGGTCGCTCGCGTCGATTGCGAAAGATCACCAGGATTTTTCGGACATTTTTGTGGTCGCCGATCTTTCCACTGATGGCGGCGTGGTATCGCACAGCATTCATTACCTTGAGCCGACCAAGATTGTGCATCTTATGCCGGCGACGATTCAGAGTGACCTTACTCAGGACGGGAACGGCTATCACCTAAAACTCACATCGCCTGTGCTGGCGCGCGATGTCTACGTGACTTTTGGCAATGCAGATGTGAAGCTAGCGGATAACTATTTCGATCTGCTTCCCGGCGAGACTCTCTCGCTCAGCATTTCGAGCGAAGCCAGCATCGCCACCCTCAAGCAGCAGATGAAAGTGATTTCACTTACCGACGCGTTCGGAACCGAAGCTGTCGGACCGGTCAAAGCAGAAAAATGACCTTGCCCACGAGGACCATGAGGATGGATAGACGTAGCTTTCTCAAGCACACCAGTGCTGCCCTCGTGGCCGGCACCATGCTTGACCGCGAGTCGCTCGGCGCCGACTTGCCCACCGTCTTCTACATCGATGGATACCATGGGGGCGCTCGCGGACATATGACTGCGGGGAGTTGGCGTGACATTCTAGAAGCCTTGCAACGCTGGCCCGAGTGGAAGCTGTCGCTGGACATCGAGCCCGGATCCTGGGAGGTTCTTGAGCGAGAGGATCCCGAGGCTTACCGGGAGATGCAGAGCTACCTGGCAGACTCTCGAGTGGATGCGCGCGTGACGCTCACAGGTGGAACCTTCGCGCAGCCTTACGGATGGGCCATCTCGGGTGAAAGCAATATCCGGCAGCTACAACGCGGGTTGCAACTCATACGCAAACACTTTCCGTCGGCGGCGGTGAGCGTCTATGCAGTGCAGGAGCCGTGCTGGGCATCTTGCCTTCCACAGATCCTCGTCTCGCTCGGATTCAAGGGTGCTTCCCTCAAGAACGCGAGTACTGCCTGGGGCGGCTACAGTGAGGGATATGACGCAGAATTAGTCAACTGGATCGGCCCCGATCAAACAGCAATCCTTACCGTTCCTCGTTATGCCTGCGAGAAGCTCCTCAACACCTGGCAGACGGAGGCCGTGGACGCTTCGTCGGAATATGTACAGAAGTGTATCGATCATGGCATCCCTCAACCTGTCGGAATGTGTTTCCAGGATCTTGGCTGGTCCAGCCATCCTCGCGTGGCAGGGTCCAGGGTTCGGTACGTTACCTGGCAGGAATATCTGCTGGAGATTGCGCGAGTACCCGCAAAGGACTGGCACTTCTCGATGGAGGATATCCTCACAACTTTGCCGTGGGGAGAGAAGACGCTTCAGAAGGTCGCGCAACAATCACGCTCGGCAGAGACGCGTCTATTGATGGCCGAGAAGATGGCAGCAATCGCCTGCGTTCATGTCGGTGCGGCATGGCCAAGGGATACTCTCGATCGCGCGTGGGAGCAGGTAATGTGGAGCCAGTTTCACGATTCATGGATTACGGCGACGACTAGAAGGGGACGCGAGGCTTGGGCGTTTCAGGTCGCAGCCGAGACGCTTGACGCCGAGAACTCCGCCGAGGACATCCTGCAGCAATCGGCGAGAGCTCTCAGCCTCGGCCACGACAACTCTCCTAAACATCCAATCGGCACGCAGTTGTTGCGCGTTTTCAACACACTCGGCTCCGATCGTGAAGATCTCGTAGAATGCACGCTCGCGCTCGATCGACATACCGAAGACCTACACGTTGCCGATGAACATGGCGAAGAAGTTCTGAGTCAATGGACCGCTATCCGCCGTTACCAGCCGGATGCCAAGGGACCGCCATCACACGAAGTTTCTGAAATCGCGCCGTCGCCTGAGTTGAATGCGGTTCAGCTCCTCTTTAAAGCGCGCGTGCCGGCGGCCGGCTTCAATACGTATAAGGTGGCGCCGCTTGCAAGCCGTTCCGCCCCGCTTGCAGACGGTCCAGTGAAGGTCGCTGTAGAGAAGGACGGCAACACGGTCATAGAGAATGAGTTCTATTCCATCCGTTTCGATCCGAAACGTGGAGGCGCCATTACGAGCTTTCTTGAGAAAGATGGTTCGCGGCAGATTTGCCCGAGCGATGGAGAATTCCTCTTCAACGAATACCGAGGCTATTTCATCGCTCAAAAGCGATGGAGGAGCAGTGTCGAATCACCCGCAACCATCGAAGTTCTTGAGTCAGGACCAATTAGAGCTGTGCTGCGGATGAACGCTGAGATCGGTGGGTGTTCCGTACGGACGTTAGTCACCGTGGAGAGTGGAGAACGTCGACTGGCTTTCGATGCGACCTTCCATTTCGAGGAGGAGACGTGGATTGGCGATCCATGGGATATCCAGCCGAAGGATCGTACGACTGAACAACATCGCTCTTCGCATGATGGCCGATGGAAGTTGCAGGCCCTGTTCCCTACCAGTTTTGCGCAGACGACCCTCGATAAGAACGGCGGCTTTGATGTCTGCCGCAGCCGAAACGCCAATACCTATTTCCAGCGTTGGGACGAGATTAAACACAACATCATCCTGAACTGGGTCGATGTGCGGGACGAATCAACGAATGCGGGATTGGCTCTCTTTTCAGAACACACGACGGCCTATACGCATGGTCCGGACCATCCCCTTTCGCTCGTACTCGGATGGGGGTGGGAGGGAGGCTTCTGGTGGGGGAAATGTCCTTTACTTGGAGAACATCGTGCGCAGTACTCGGTCATGCCTCATCGAGGAGACTGGCAGGAAACAAAGCTATGGCAAGAGGTGGCGAAAGAGGCAGAGCCGCTCCTTCCCATGCTCGTGGATGGCAGGTCCTTTGTAGGTCCAGCTAGCCGCTCGCTCGTGAAGATTGGCGGTGAAGGCATACAAATTTCCTCGATGAGTTACGGTCAAAAGGCTTTCGATGTTCGCGTCTTTAACGCGCGGGCCTCGACGTCTCACTGCCAGCTTACCTGCGGCTTCAAGCCAATTCGTGCACACATCATCGATTTGAAGGGGACTGCGCAGTCGCAACTTACGATGCAGACAGCGCCTTCCGGTGAAGCGACTGTCAGCTTCACGATCCCACAGTTTGGTTTACGAACAGTGCGTTTGCTCATGCCGTAGCAGGTCACGCTCGTAGCGGACTTGATTTGAGAAATTCAACCTTATCCAAAACACTTCGAATGAGATCGGAGGTCTGGCTCTAGATATGGCACCGCTACCGTTTTTGATTTACCATCCATCGTTCGATCGCGCCCAGGTCTGCGGAACGTTCACTACGCGTTTGGATACTTTACACGCAAGGCTTCCACGTAAGAATGTCTTGCCAATTCAGCCATCAAGAAGCTATGGTAACGGTACCTATATTTCGTGGAGTTTTCGTGAGCCTAGCTAGAATTGAAGTGTTTAGAACACAGCGTAAGACTGGCAATTGGGACGCATTTACATCTCTCCTCGTTAACTCTGGCACGGTCGGGCGGCTCCGTCGGACAATGTTTACAGCTGCCATCGGCGCCGGGCTCGCCTGTAGCGTGTATGCGCAGCAGCCGGACTTCGGGTTGCATGACGGGGACCACGTTGTCTTCTACGGAGATAGCATCACCGATCAACGCAACTACACGATGCAAATCGAATTATTCGTTCTGACGCGCTATCCGAAGATGCATGTGCAATTCACCAACTCGGGGTGGGGCGGGGATAGGGTAAGCGGTGGCGGTGGTGGAGACATTGATCTTCGTCTTTCGCGCGATGTCACGGCCTATAAACCGACCCTGGTGACGATTATGCTCGGGATGAACGACGGTGGCTACAAGACTGCCACCGAAGCCTCGGATAAGACTTTCTTCGATGGCTATCGACATATCCGCGATGTACTCAAGCAGAACGATCCGCAGGCTCGCATCACTGCGATCGAACCGTCTCCGTATGATGACGTCACCCGGCCGTCCGCCCTTCCCGTACTGGGTGGCGCGCCTTATAACCAAAGTTTGATTGGCTACGGCAAGTGGATTCGTACCTTTGCCAAGGAAAACGACTGGACCGTTGCCGATGCAAATACAGAATTCGTCCAGATGTTGGAACGTGCAAGTCAGACCAATCCTGCTCTAGCCAAGGAAATCCTTCCAGATCACATCCATCCTTCGTTCGGCGGCAGTCTCATGATTGCAGAAGCTGTACTTAAATCCTGGAATGCGCGTCCCATCGTCGCATCCGTGGCAATCAATGCATCGGGAACGCAGCCGAAGCTCAGCCACGCCGAGTACGCAACGATCACCGAATTGGCGAACAGCGGCGGCATCCGCTGGACGGAAACGGATGATTCCCTTCCGTTACCTCTCGCTCAATGGCAGGAGATGTGGGGTGCTGGTCCGACCGTCGGCCTTGTGGTCGGCAGTTCTGATCTGGTTGCCGCCCTCAACCAGGAGCCTCTGACTGTCACCGGCCTGAAGGATGGCGTCTACTCGCTGCGCATTGATGGGAAGAGCATCGGAACGTTCACCAACGATCAACTTGGCAAAGGCATTAATCTCGCGCTGTTAAAGACACCGATGACCGACCAATCTTTGAGTGTCTATAACCTGACCGCGCAGCATGGGGATCTGCATTACGATCGGTGGCGTCATGTAGAAGTTCCCTTCGCCTCTATGTCGAACGCACCTGCAACCATCTCGGCACTCGACTCGCTCGAATCCCAGGTTGTGCAGAAACAGCAGCAGCTTGCTATGCCCGTCACTCATCATTTCGAGGTTGTTCTAAACCCCTAGGCGCCAACGATGCAAGTTGATCTTAGGAAGATGGGCATCAAAGGAGATCTATGAACAAAGACCGGCGCAACTTTCTTAAGTCGGCGGTGATCGGCGTAAGCGCTTCACTGTCTGGTCTAGACACTATTGCTTCTGCAATGCCATCTGAGTCAACGTCAACACAACGGTCAACCGCACCGACTGGAGCGCGCCGTCTGGCGGATTACGTCAATGTCCTTCAGGGAACGAATTCGAGCCCGTCCTATTCGCGTGGCAACACGCTTCCCATCGTTGCCGCACCCTTTGGAATGGCGCATTGGACGATCCAAACCACTTCAGAGCGCGGGAACTGGTTCTTCCATCCGGCTGATCCGCGTATCGAAGGCGTCCGTTGCACGCATCAACTGGCTCCCTGGCTCGGCGACTACGGCCATCTTGCGATTCTTCCCTTCTGCGGGACTCCCGACCTCTCGCCCAATGGCAGAGCTTCTTCCTATCGGCCGGAGGACCTGCACCTCACTCCGTACAGCATGCGTGTGGAACTGCGTCGCTACAACGTGACGATTGATCTAGTGCCGACCGAGCGATGCTGCATGATGGAGTTGACGTTCGCAAAGGCCGGCCCCGCGGGGCTGTGCATCGCAATCCCCGGCAGTAAAGGAACCTGGGTAGCCGCAGAAAAACCAGGGTCTTTCGTCGCGACCTCGCCCAGCAATCATGGTGGAGTTGCACCTGATTTCGCCACTTATTATTCAATCTCCGTCGATGCAACCACCCCTCGCCTTGATTTCAAACAGATGGAGAACGAGGGCGTTGGTACCCTGGTATTCAACGTCGCGGCGAATCAGAAAATTCATGTGCGGATTGGCTCCTCCTTCATCTCCGCGGAACAGGCTCAACTCAACCTGGATCGAGAGCTGGGAGCGAGCTCACTGGATCAATTAGAGAATCAAGCTGCCGAGATATGGGAAAAGCAACTCGGCCGCATCCGAATCGTTGAGCCTGATCAGACTCGCAACAAGATCTTTTATTCATGCCTTTACCGTGCCTCGCTCTTCCCACGCATTTGGCATGAGGTCGACGCTTCAGGAAAGACCGTGCATCGCAGCCCGTACAACGGGTCGGTCGCTGAGGGGGTCATGTACGCCGACCACGGCTTCTGGGATGTTTACCGTGCCTGGTACCCGATGATGACGCTGATCTATCCCGATCGGCTCGCAGACATCCTGCAAGCGTGGTGCAACGCCGCCAAGGAAGGCGGTTGGCTGCCCCAGTTCCCTTGCCCCGGATATCGCGGTGGTATGAGTGGAAGCCCCATCGATACTGTCTTCGCAGACGCAGCCGTTAAGAACATCAAGGGTTTTGATCTTGAAACAGCCTACGTGGCCCTGCGCAAGCATGCGACGACGCCCCTCAAGGTTCACTTCGGCTACGGCCGGCAGGGTGTCGACGACTGGCTGGCTGTCGGCTATCTCCCGGCGGATAAGCATGGAGGAGCTCTCACTGAATCCCTCGACGCAGCCTACGGAGATTTTTGCATTGGCCAGGTTGCTCGCGTACTCGGACACAATGATGATGCTGTGATGTTTGAAGAACGCTCAAAGAATTGGCACAAGGTTTTCGACCCTGAGACAAAGTTCCTGCGTCCTCGCCTAAGCAATGGAGAGTGGCCGAAGAATTTTCTCCCAATTCGCTGGGGTAATGGCTACGTGGAAGGTTCGGCGTGGCAATACAGGGTTTCTGTTCCACACGATCCGGAAGGTCTCATTATTGCGATGGGTGGCAAAGAAGCTTTCGTCGCGGCGCTCGATGAACTTACGACCATGCAGCCCATCTTCGACGTGGGAGACTACGGCTTTGAGATTCACGAGATGTCCGAGATGGCGGCGGTCGACTTTGGCCAGTATGCGCAGTCGAACCAGCCCTCCCACCACATCCTGTACATGTATGCCATGGCCGGGAGGCCAGACCGCACGCAATATTGGGTGCGCCGCGTGCTCGACGAACTCTACACCGTCGATAATTTCGCCGGTGATGAAGATACGGGGTCGATGGCGGCCTGGTATGTTCTGAGCTCGTTAGGCTTCTACTCCCTTTGCCCGGGACGCCCGAGTTATGTGTTGGGTTCGCCGCTATTTCAAGAAGCCACGCTACATTTGCCGTCTGGCGCCAAGACCCGTATTCGGGCGGTCAACCAAGCGCCGGGAAATAGGTACGTTGGCGCGGTCGCCTTCAACGGAAAGGCAATCCACTCATCGCAGATAGATCACGGTGCCCTGGCGTCAGGGGGAGAACTCGTGTTTACGATGCTCAACAAGCGCAGTTGATCGTCGAGTTATTAAGAAAGAAGGCGGCTTGGGAGCTTCCTCTTGAGCCCGGGAGGCTCAGTTCCAATGATTCGACGTACCAGGCATAAGCTCTTGCTCTGCGCTGCCGTACTTCTTCCTATCCCAGCGTTTTCACAATCCTGGATCGTAGGCCCCTTCGATCGACCAACTACCACCCCCGTCATCACTCCCGACGCGAATCGTACGTTTCGGGACCCATTGTCGCAGCAAATTGTCCATTGGGAAGCAGAGCACACCTTCAATCCCGCTGCGGTCCTGGAGGGTAATAAGGTGGCAGTCCTCTATCGCGCCGAGGACGACACCGGGCACGAGGCAATCGGTGGTCATACCTCGCGCCTGGGCCTTGCGGAGAGCAGCGATGGAATCCATTTCACACGTCTTCCAGAGCCCGTGTTCTACCCGGCCAAAGACTCTCAGCAGGATCGGGAGTGGCCTGGCGGCGTCGAAGATCCACGCCTGGTGCAGACCGACGACGGTCTGTACGTGCTGACCTACACGCAATGGAATCGCAAGGCCTACACGGTCGGCATTGCAACGTCGAAGGACTTGCGGCAGTGGACCAAGTACGGGCCAGCCTTCGCTGGAGCGCGGAGCGGGAAGTACAACGACCTGAACTATAAGTCGGCCGGCATTCTGACTGAAGAAAAGAACGGGCGCCTGGTTGCCGCGCGCTTGCACGGCGTCTATTGGATGTACTGGGGGGAAGTCGAGGTTCGCCTGGCTACTTCTCCCGATCTCATTCACTGGACGCCGGTCGAGGACGCGACGGGTAATCCGAAGGTGCTCCTCCGTGCGAGACCCGGATTGTTTGACAGCGGTTTCCCGGAGGTTGGCGCGCCTCCTCTTCTATTGCCACAAGGGATCGTAGTGTTTTACAACGGCAAGAATGCGGCCAGCGGTGGCGATCCCACGATCGGACCCGGGGCATACTCTGCCGGTCAAGCGCTGTTCTCTAGCGATGATCCTACCCGCCTGATTGTGCGCACGGATCACCCGTATTTGAAGCCCGAACTGCCCTTCGAGAAGTCAGGACAGTACGCGGCCGGCACGGTGTTTACCGAAGGGCTTGTCCTGCTCAATCAGCGTTTCTTCTTGTACTACGGTACCGCGGATTCTTTTGTCGGAGTCGCGAGTACCGTCCCACAAGGGCACTAATACGGAGGTTTCGTTCGATGTGTATCGGTAAGCTCCACCGAATCGTGTGTTTAGTTGCTGGCCTCGCCGGTGTACTAATTCCTGCTCGTTGCCTCTACGCGCAAGGCGAACCGTTCGACGAAGTCGACCCCTTCATCGGGACGCAGACGAGCCAGCTAGCGGACAACGGCAACACGCTCCCTGGCGCGGCGCGTCCGTTCGGCATGCTCTACTGGAGCCCCGACTCCGCCGACGGCACGTTCTACAGATATGAAAATCCAGTGACTCGCGGATTTAGCCTTCTTCACCTCAGCGGTCCCGGCTGCGGCGTCTATGGCGAGGTTCCGATCTTTCCCATGCTCGGCCTCCCCTCCGAGCCTCCTCCTGTGCTCCCGCTCTCCTACCAGGCGACCTACAAGCATGCCGACGAGGTTGCGCATCCGGGGTACTACTCCGTCAAGCTGGACTCAGGCATCGTCATCCAAATCGCCGCGGGTGTCCGCTCCGGGATTGCTGAGGTGCGCTACCCCGCCGGAACCTCGGTCCATACGCTGTTGCTTGACCTAAGCCGCAATCTCACACGGGTTGCCGATGCCCACATGCAGATCGACGGCTCCCACGTCACAGGCTCGATTGCCAGCGGCGGCTTTTGCGGCTTCCAAAATCACTATAAGGTTTACTTTTCCCTAAGAACGGAGGAGGCGCCCCAGACCTCCGGCACTTTCAATGAGCTTGGCTTTGACACAAAGAGCCACACGGCAACGGGACCGCACGCGGGCGGCTATCTCAGTTTTTCTGCGGCAACAGCGGTCGTGCGCCTGAAGGTAGGATTGTCATTCGTGAGTGTCGCGAATGCCGATCAAAATCTCGCTCGCGAGATACCTGGATGGGACTTCGAGAAGGTGCGTAATGACGCGAAATCAGCGTGGCAGGAGGTTCTGTCTCATGCAGTTGTCTCGGGAGGCTCCGACGTGCAGCGCAGGATCTTCTATACCGCGCTGTACCATTCGTTCCTTGAGCCAACGGTATTCAGCGATGTGAACGGCGACTATATCGGCTTTGACGACCAGGTGCACTCCGCGAAGGGTCGCATCCAGTACGCCAATTATTCCGGATGGGACATATACCGTTGCCAGGTTCAGCTCATCACCATGTTTTTTCCAAAGGTCGGCAGCGACATCGCGCAGTCATTGGTGGTCGATGCCCAGCAGGGAGGGGGTTTACCCGTCTGGCCCGTTGCCAATGACGAGAGCAGCGTCATGGTAGGGGATCCATCCGATCTGATCCTGGCAGACATCTATGCCTTTGGCGGCCACGACTTCGACACGAAAGCCGAGCTGAGGATCATGAGGCATGGCGCGGAGGATCCGGCTGTCCACTCCCGACTCTATCCGGAGCGTCCAGGGCTGGCACAGTTCCTCAAGAACGGCTACATCCCCGAATCCCCCTCCCTGCACGGTTCGGCTTCCGTAACGCTGGAGGATGAAAGCGCGGATTTCGCGATTTCGCGTCTGGCAGGTTCGCTCGGCGATACGGCGATCGCAAAGGAGTATCTGAATCGTTCGGCGATGTGGCGCAGGCTGTTCGATCCCGAAACCCGCTACATCCGACCCCGCGGAGCGAACGGCAATTTTCTTCCGGGCTTCAAACCAGATTCCTGGGAAGGGTTTGTGGAGGGCAGCTCCTCGCAATACACCTGGATGATTCCCTTCGACCTGGGCAGCGTCATCAAGGCCATAGGTGGCAACGCAGCCGTGAACAGCCGCCTGGATAACTACTTCAGCCAATACGCCAGTTGGTCGCTGAACCGCGGGCCGTACTTCTACATTGCGAATGAGCCCAGCTTCGGGAATCCATGGATCTACGACTGGTCCGGCGAGCCGTGGCGCGCGCAGGAGGTGGTAAGAAAAACACTCGATGATCTGTTTCCTGCAACCCCGGATGGTCTACCGGGCAACGACGATCTGGGTGCGACCTCATCATGGGTTGTGTTCAGCCAGCTTGGCATGTTTCCGGAGATCCCCGGTGTGGCCGGGTTTGCCGTCAACAGCCCAGTTTTCCCAAAAGCTGTCTTGAAGCTCGGCAATCACGAGCTCCGGATCAATGCTCCGGGCGCCCCCGAAAAACTCTACATCCGCGAATTAGCCGAGGACGGCAAGCCTATTCGTAATTGGTGGTTGGATTGGAAGACACTCGCTAACTCGAAGGACCTCACATTTACCCTCTCGCCGACTCCCGTGAAAGAAGCCGGCGAGCCGCCTCCATCCTTCGCTCCGTGATGCTTTGCCCTGCCACGCAATGGCAGGCCGTGGCTGATCGCCCGACCCCATCTATGCAACACTTTAAGTGTCACCGCACGCAAGGCACAATTTCCTGTTATCGGCGTAAAGAGAACTTACGTATGAGGTTTTCGGTAGCTCTCACTCAACCCAGGCGCTCGACACTTTTGGTTTCGATCTTCCTGTGTGGCGCTGTTTCTTTGCCGGCGCAGCAGAAGGCACTTTCTGTGCGAGACGCGGACGCCGTTTGCGCGAAGTGTCATCTCAATATCTACAAACACTATCTTGAAACGCCGATGGCGAATGCCAGTGGCGAAGCTCGAGACAAGTTAATCCCGGGCACCTTCAGCGAGCCCGCTTCGGCGACTGCCTATCGAGTCTTCAACGAAGACGGCGCTGCGTGGCTAAGCTACAGTGACCAGCACTTCCCTTCTCAAAGTGGGCGCCGCCAATTGGAATATTCTCTTGGTTCCGGCCACCTGGGGGTGACGTATCTCTACTCCATCAACCGCTATCTTCTGGAGTCACCCGTAGCGTATTACGCGGGCATCGGCGGCTACGACATGAAACCAGGACTATCAGGCCGAGGCGATATACCACCCGCGCTTCCCATGGGTGCGGGATGCCTGCGATGTCACATGAGCGGCGTCCAGCCCAGTGACCAAGGCACAGTGAGCCACTTTACAGGACTTCCGTTTCTACAAACTGGCATCACTTGTGAGAGTTGCCACGGAGACGCAAGCCGTCATATTCAAACCGCGGGCAAGATCTCGGTAGTAAACCCTAAGACGCTTGCCCCACAGCTTCGCGACTCCGTATGCATCAGCTGTCACCTGGAAGGGGACATTTCTGTAGAGAAGCCAGGTCGCTCCGCCATCAGTTTTAAGCCCGGCGAATCCATCTCCGATTACGTATCCTTCTTTGTATTCTCCAAGGCGAACAGCTCCGCGCGGGGTGTCAGCGAAGTGGAGCAGTTGAATGCAAGTGTTTGCAAGCAAACAAGCAGCGACAAGATGTCCTGCATGAGTTGTCACGATCCGCACCTCACTCCGTCGCGAGCCAAGAGTGCCGGCTTCTATCGGGTCAAGTGCCTCGCCTGCCACAATGCTCCGGAATTTGCAGCAAGCCACCATCCGGAGAACCCGGATTGTGTCAGTTGCCACATGCCCCGTAGCAGCGCGGCCAATATTCCACACGTAGCCTGGGCGGATCATCGAATTCTAAGGAAGCCTGGACATAGTCTCGACGACAGCACTGGAGTTCCACGCGAAGAATTGGTCTCTGCGGTTCCCCAATCGTTTACAGATCGTGAACTGGCGCTCGCTTATTTTCAGGCCGCGACGATAAAAGGAGTGACGGCCGACCGGGACAAGGCTTCCTTGATGTTGACCAAGCTGTCCGAAGACCACAAAGACGACGTAGAGATCCTTGGTGCCCTGGCTCTACTTGCGAGACTTAAGGGAGACATGCCGTCTGCAAAATATTTCTTCGGCGAAGTGATCGAACGAGATCCTACCAACATTGTGGCATCCTCAAACCTTGGGATTCTCCGAGCTACCAGTGGAGATCTCAAAGGTGCTCTGAGCATTCTGAAGCCTACCTTCGATCGAAATCAGAATTTGCTAGAGGCCGCCTTAAATCTCACTGCCGTGCAGTGTCTTTTGGGCGACGCAGAGGGAGCGCGTATCACTTTGACAACCGCTCTAATGTATAGCCCAGGTTCAAGGGAATTGAACATCAGGTTGCAGCAACTCTCTTCTTGTAGCGGCATCCAGCAACGCTAACCGCTTTCCGCGAATGCTAAAACGCAGGGGCCTGCGTTGCGTCGGGCAATTCACCATGAAACGAAGGTGGCTCCAACTGATTTATTGAGGGCTTGGCGTATGACTCTCTGTGGTCGACTTCGCAGGAAGTTGCTTCTTCTGATCTAGTAGTGATTGGAACGTTTGCGTCTCCGCTGAAGCATCTGCCGTACGTCCTTGCGCCCTATAGATCTTGGCTAAAAAGAAATGAATGGACGACTCCTTTGGGTCAGCTTTTTCAGCAAGCAGTAAGTCCTGCAGCGCGTCCGCTGGCCGCCCGAGAGCAATAAGGGCCTTCGCTCGATCAACCCTGGCGACCATGAGATCGGGACACTCCTGAACGGCGGTGTTGAGGCTACTAAGTGCCTGCTCCGTGTTCAGGTTTTGATTCAGCAAGCAGTTTGCCAGCTTCCAACTCGTTCGGCAGCTATGAGGATTGTTAGCGAGCTCGGCTTGGAACTCAGTCTGCGCAGGGCCCCAAAGCGCTTGCAGCCACAGAATATTTCCCAGATGCTCATGAGTGCCCGGCGTGTCTGGACCTGCCTTCACAGCTTGCTCGTAATATTGTTGTGCTTCAGCTAACTTGCCCAATCCTTCCTGGACCTCGCCGTCGAGTTCATAAGCAAGCGGAGATGTTGGATTAATCTCCTTGGCCTTTGAGAGCGCCTGTTGAGAGAGCTGAACGTATATCTCTCCTAGCCGGTACCAGGCATCCTGATCGTTGGGTGCGCTCGCGAGCCGTTTGCGCAACTTATCTACAACTTGTGTGAAATCCTGAAGAGTTACCAGACACTCTTCTAATAAATCTTCGGAACGCTTATCCTCTGGATTCTCCTTCACCGCAGACTGAAATGCCTTGGACGCTTTGGAGCAATCGCCCTGCGCGAAGTAGACCGAACCCAGGATGGCATAGGACGTACCCATTCGCGGGTTAATCAGCAGCCCGCGTTTCAACACGTCAACCGCCTTGTCGAATTGACCGGTGTCGAAGTAGAGGGATCCCAGGTTGTTGTATGCAGGAGCAACATGAGGGTCAAGTCGAATGACCTTCTCATAAGCTTCGATGGCCGCGTTGGCATCACCCCGCGACTCTGCTGCTTTCGCCTCGGCGTAGAGAGCCTCAGCGGAGGCACCTTGATGTCCTGATTGGGCACTTAGGTTATGGCCGACGACGAGCAAAATGATCAGGCCTACGAAGTACAGTCGACGCGCCATGAGATAGAGAATACCTTAACCTTTCTTGAAGTATTGAACGCCGTGTCAAGCATCGCGGACTGCTGTGATGGCCACGTGTCCACTCTCGACTTTGCAAAACCTTCCGGCCTACTGTTTCAGATTGAAGTTGAGCGTTTCAGTACTGGACTTCGAGCCCATGAGCTTGCTCGTGATACTAAACTGTTCTTTCGCTTCAGCGCTCATTCCCTCTTCGCGATAAATTTTACCCAGAAGAAAATGAAGAGGAACCGCATCAGGGTCGAGTGCAATTGCGTGCTCGACTTGAGTCTGAGCGTCCCTGTGACGACCTAGCTCCTCGTACACTCTGCCTAGATGCTCATGCACCAGCGGGTTGTTCTCCCCAAATTGTTGAGCATGGAGCAAGAGAGCCAGCGCCTTCTGTTGATCCCCCCTCTTGTTGAGCAGCACGCCGCTCCTCAGATACGGCTGCTCGTCTTGTTGCATGCTCGATTTCTGCCATTCAATGGCATTCGCATAGCTCTGGAGAGCATGTTCGTCATCTCCCAATGCCTCGTAGACTAAGCCCAAGCCAGTTTCGGCGCTGACGTCATGTGGGTTCAAGATAAGGACTTGCTGAAATGCCTTCGCTGCTCGTTGGTATTCTGTGTTCGAATAGAGCGCACGCCCGAGGTAATACCATGCAAGCCGGTTTGTCGGGTCCCGCTGCGTCACCATCGTGAGCCACTTGACCGCATCGCTGTAAGCCTTGAGAAGGATATAGTCGGCTGAGACATCCATGAGGTCGTTGTTCGTGGGTTCGCGAAGTTGCGCCGCAGCCGTGTACTGCTCAAGCGAATGGATTGGATCCTGCTGCTGGTATAAAGCATATCCCAGCAGGTAGTGCGCGTCTGCTGAGTCCGGGTGCTCCTTAACATAGGCTTGGAGCACCACGATGGCTTCTTTGGTTTGCTTCTTCTCTATAAGGTCTCGAGTCTGCTTAAGCGGATCTGCTTGCTGGGCCGCGGCAATCACTCCGGAATGCAGGATAAGCAGTAAGAGGAGGCCGTGCCCCAGGAGGCGGATCATTTTGTGGGAGTGCATGTCGGCCTTCCTCATGGATCTCACAGCAACAGTATCTTCCAGTCGGCGGCGTGAACCCTGAATCCATTGGATCGGCGAATGCGCCAGTCCGTCCTCTCGCCAGTGATCTGTTCAACCGTTGATAGTGCAGCAAACTCGAGCGGTCATGCAGTGAGGCCGCCGAGGAGATACAAGCTACGCAGATCCTTCGTAGATCATTGTATCGGGCGGCCGAGTCTCCTTTGAGCTTGCCCACGCGGTATTTGGAGCAGGCCCCATTTCAAACTCGAGCGTTCCCCCGGTGGTGACCTCCTGGTGGGTAATCCACGATCGTATCAGTGGTTTGCCATTCAATCGCACGCCTTGGACATAGATGTTTGATTCGGAATTATTCGGGGCCAGCACTTGAAAACTCTTTCCTATATGCCAGCCCGAATCAAGTGCAATGGTCGCCTCCTTGAACAGTGGAGAGCCGAGGACGTATACGTTACTTCCTGGGCAGACCGGATAGAAGCCAAGCGCACTCATGACAAACCACGCCGCCATTTGACCGACATCGTCATTTCCGCAAATACCATCCACACCCGCACCGTAGGCACCGTTGAGGATCTTCCGAACCCATTTTTGAGTCAACCATGGCTTGCCCACGTAGGTGAATAGGTAGGCGATGTGGTGAACGGGCTCGTTCGAATGGTTGTAATAAGCGTTCCAGCCGAAGTTTGGCGGAGTTTGCGCGAAAAGCGCTTCCAGCTTGTCCGAGAAAGCGTTCTCCCCCATGAGAGCAATAAGCCCATACACATCGTGTGGCACAAACCAGGATTGCTGGAGCGGATTACTCTCAGTACAACCCTGACCAAACGCCAGCTCGCCTTCCCACGGCAAAGGCTCTCCATTTGAATTGCGCGCTCTCATTGATTTCAGATTTGGATCATAGATTTTCTTGTAGTTCCTGGATTGCGCAAGGAAGAAGGCTGCATCCTCATGCTTCCCAAGATCTTTTGCGAAGCGACCAACACACCAATCAAAGTGCGCGTTGTCCAGGGTCCACGATATCTGGTCCGGCACATAGCCATGCAAACGATAAAAATCATTGTGAGGGCGGTTGGTTCGGCCGCTCGTGCCGTTCGCTGTCTGCCTGCAAGCTGCAAAGGCCGCCTCCCGATCAAAGTTGCGAATCCCCTTAGCATAGGCATCAGCGATGATCGAAAGAGCCGGATCGCCGTCCATGCAACCGCTGTAAGCACCCATAATCTCCCAGCGTTCGAGATAACCCCGGCCACTTAGCTGAGCCATTTCGATCAAGGTGCAGATCATGTCATTCACCACGCTCGGGTCAATGATCGTCATTAGCGGAAATTCCGTTCTAAACACATCCCAACCACTAAAGATTGTGCGGTGAGCAAAACCTTTCTCGACACGAATCTTGTCGTCTACAGCACGGTAACGATGGTCGCAATCAGCGATCTTCCGAGGATCGATCATTGCGTGGTAGAGCGCTGTATTGAAGATCATGCGCTGCTTCTCTGTTGCGCCGCGAATCTTGATCTTGCCGACTGCATTGTTCCACAACTGGCGATTTTTGTCTCTGACTGCTTCGAAGCCCCAGCCTCCTATCTCCTCTTGCAGATTTCTCCGTGCGCCATCGATGTCAACAAATGATAGGCCAGCCTTCAAAAGGATCGTTTGATTTTTGATCGCGGGAAATTCAGCGTAGAGGCCGATATGCTCTCCCTCTTGCGTGTCTACTCCCTCCATCACCTTTACGTCGTGAACGTGGCCGTAGTACGCATCGGTCTGAAAATAATCAACTAGCAGATCGGGAACGGCCTTGAGTTCTGTGGCGGGCACATCAACACTCCAGACCCCATGTCGTCCAAACGGCTTCGAAAATTCCATGCGGAAGAAGACCGTATAGTTGACATGGCCGGCACCATTCCCCCATCCGCCGCCTTGTTCCGTGCACCGCATCCACCCTTCAATCGAGTGATCGTCCACCTTGGTGACATGCTGCCGCGTGGAGGTCCCGCCAATTCTTCGTGCGAGGTCGACCAGAATTCTCGGTTGCTCCGACGTTCGAAAGGTGTAACGCATGATGCCGGCGCGAGGCGTCGACGTGAGTTCAGCGCGTATACCATAATCGTCCAATGTAACTGCGTAGTAACCACACTGAACGACCTCACTCTTATGATCGAACTTCGAGCGCCAGCCTTCCCCTGGGTTCTGGGGCCGACCGCTCGCGGCCTTGAAGAGCCCCGTAGTCGGCATCACCAGCAGATTTCCAAAATCTCCAAACCAGCCGACGCCACTCATGCGCATGAAGCTGAAGCCTTCGATGGTCGCGTGCTCGTAGGAATACCCGGGAGCGTTATCGCCGCCGGTGATCGTATCTGGTCCGAGCTGGACCATGCCGAACGGAGCGCACGGCCCGGGGAATGTCTTCCCCTCGCCGAGTGCCTTGCTGGTGCTTGCACCGATCAGGCTATTTATGGAATCGACGTCTTCGCAATGGCAGACGGAGTTGGCAGAAGCTAGTCGCGACACAGTGACAGCAGCCAGGCTTAGCTTATTAAATTGCCGGCGGTTCAACTTCATCTTTGGTTCCAGGTTCTCTTTATTCTCACGTTGGCTCCGGCGACTGTTGCTCAGAAAGGCTGCCCGCTTGGATAGACGACTCCAAGCGGGCAGGCGTTTCCCTTTTAGAATTCTAGCTTCAGAGTCGCTTGACCTTGTCGATTAGAATTCGTTTGACTAATTCCCGTGACCAAACCGAACGATGGATTTGGATTAGCCGGATCCGTGTTGACGCTCGTGTTGGGACTCGACGAGAGAAGAGCACGGTTGAATGCATTATAGAAATCCACCTGTATCTTTCCTTTCACACGGCTACCGAACGAGAATCTCTTACTGGCTGTCAGGTTCTCGTTTCGGTAGGGGTTGCTTCTCAAGGAGGAATACTCTCGGCTCGCGTCACCAAGCACAAACGTGTTTCCGGTTGTAGCGAATGCCGCAGTGTTGAACATCTCCGGCTGAGGGGTGTTCTGATGAAGCGCCCAATACTTGACGCGTCCGTAATCGTAGGTACCCAGGTGAACAGAGGAAACACGATTAGGCCGGTTGAACCCATTGGGCAAACCAGGATCGCCTTGCTGGCTGACGCTGTAGGGAGTTCCTCCTTCGTAGTCGAGAATCCCGCCAACTTGGAAGCCGCCAACGATCGCGTTCAGGACCCCCTTCTTGTTCAGGAACCTCTTCCCTGAGCCGAATGGAAGATCATAGGTTCCGCTCAGCTTCGTGTTGTATTTTTGATCGTTACCCGACCTGCTCCATTCCTGACGCTGACGATATTTGTCCATAGCGCTCGCAGCAAAGCCAGACGCGTTACCAAAATCATTGTTCGACATTGTCCGTGCAAGGGTCAGTGAGTACAGGAAGGCAATGCCGTTGGTATAGCGCTTCTCGACCTGGGTCTGAAGTCCATTGTAAAAGACAGTACCCGATCCCTCGAAGCTGTTAACTACGTTGGTGAATTGAGGATATGGTTTCAGGGATTGATACACAGTCGCGTTCGCACCCAAATCCGCGATGAAGTTCGGATATGGAACTGTGTACCCGGCTGCTTGAGCTGTCCCATTGGCAAAGCTGAGGTCTAAGTTGGAGCCATTTTGCAGAGCCGAATCCGGGTATTGGTTCGGGTGATTTAGATTGCTGATAATGTGAATCTCTCGGTTTCCTACATACGCCACTGTCATGTAAATATCCCAAGGGAGCTGGCGCTGAATGTTGACGTTCCACTGTTGAGTGTATGGTGCGTATCCATCCTCTTCCTTCGAGAGTGTGTAAATGGTGTTTCCAACTCCCAAAGTGGGTCCAACCGGAGCTGGCGCAGGCAGAGGGAGTGGGTGCCCGTCCCAACTGCCATAGTTTGAAATATTCGTGCCCGATGAGTTCAAGGTGTACGCGCCAGCCAGCAGTCCACTGTAGTCGTCAGCGACCACCGCGTCGCCGAATCCGTAGGCGCCGCCGTTCATGAAGGCAAGACTGAAGCCGGACTGAAGCACCGTCTTGCTGTTCAGCATGTAGGCGAACCCGATGCGCGGGCCTACATGCTTCCAGTGGATGTTCGCACGGTTGAAACCAGCACAGGTGCTGCAATGACCGAAGGTCGTTGCGACACCCTGATAAAGGTTATCGGTATGAGAATTAACTTCCGTTGGATTTAAGAAGGCGACACTGTTGGTTGCGTCAGTAAACGGAACCATGATGTCCCACCTGAGGCCCACGTTGACAGTCAGCCGAGGATTTACCTTGATATCGTCTTGAACATACGGCGAAACATCAAAGTTTCTTAGCTTCACCTCTAGAGCCAATGTTCGGTTTGCACTATCAGGCAAGCCGAGCAGAAAGCTTGCGAAGGGGCTTCCGTCAAGCGGAAATGCGCCCTGGTTCTGCCCGTTCGGGAGAGTCGGAATGGACGTTTCATTTTGACTGAAGGTGAACGCTCCTCCGCCATTTCCGGCCTGAAGACCATCCTGATATAGGCGGCGAATCTCGCCACCGAAGTTGAAGGTGTTCCTTCCTTTGGTCCAAAGCCAGTTATTGACGAAGTCAAGCCCGAGCTTCCGGTTGATGGAGTCCTGAAGGCTGCCCGAGGTGCCCCACTGGGTGGGCCCATGATTACCGCTGAAACTGACCTGCGGAAACACGACACCACTCGTCACGATGGAATCCATGCTGACCTTGGTGACGGGAATTTCATCATTGATCTCCCCTAACCAACCTGCACCGGCAGTCATTACCAAGTGTGGCGTGATCGCGTTGCTATAGTTCAGCAAAAAGCCAGTGCCGATCTGCGGCTCTGCAGCCACAGCGTTCAGTGGATTAGGGGGCGCAACGAGAGGTCCGAGAACAAAGACCTGGTTTGTCTGAAGCTTGTTTCTCCACTCAGAGTAATGGATGCTTTGACTCTTCGTGATGTTGTAGTCGATGGTGAAGCCAAAGTTACTGTTTGTCGTCGGATTAGCGTAAGGGTCGTAGCTCCTATTCTGGTCCAGCCCGCCGATATTCACTCCGGTCCGATTCGGCAATGGCAAATATTGCAACAAGGATTGCGCATTTGCGCTGATACGATCTGGTGGAATCACGTTGAGCTGGCCGTTGTATTGGAATTGCTGTCCCGTGGTCGGATCAAAGATCGGGATAAGCTGGCCAGTCGTTCCGTTAACAAAGTCGGTAAAGTCGCCAGTTCTTTCTTGAGCGGTAGGTACGGTATCATTCCCTCCCGTGACTGTAGCGTTTTGCTTGTAGTTTTCCCAGGTGAAGTGAAAGAACAAGCGGTCTCTCCCGTTATATAACTTCGGAATCCAGATGGGGCCGCCGATGCTGAAGCCGTAGTTGTTTTGATGATCGGTGGGAACCGTGGCGTTGGTGAAGCCCTTAGAGTCCAGGGAACTATTCCGATTGATCTCGAAAACGTCGCCATGATACTTATTCGTTCCAGATGCGGTCTGATAGTTCACCGCACCTTGCGCGAGACCATATTGGGCCGAAAAGGTTGATGTCTGAACGCGAAACTCGTTGATCATTTCCCAAGGCGCGTTGATGATGTTTTGCATGCCTTCAGTCTCAGACTGCGGCATTGGAACGCCGTTGTAGACCACTTCTTCCTGAAAGTTCACACCGCCGCTCACTTCAGTTGTGAACGTATTGCCTTGCACTCCGGGAGCAAGGAATTGGAAGGTCGAGATCTGGCGGCCGCGGCCAGCCAGTTCGTCTGGAAGATTATTGATGAGTTGAGGCTCGATCGTCGTGCCAATCTCCGGCGAGGTCGTGTTGAGCGCAACACTGCTCGATTGGACCTCAACCGTTTCGGTCACGGCTCCTGCCGAGAGAGGGATATCGATCGTGGCTTGCGTTCCGATCTCAACCAGGACACCTGTTTTCACTTCCTTCTTGAAAGAGGGCGCTTCTACCGTTATCGTGTAGCGACCCGGAAGCAAACCGGTCACTGCGTAGGTTCCAGCGGAGGATGTTGTTGCGCTCAGTGTTGATCCGGTGCCTTCGCCAAGAATTAGGACCTTCGCGCCCGGGATGACTCCCCCGCTCGCGTCGGTGACAGTGCCGGTTATCCCAGAGCTAGCTTGTGCATGAGCCGCCGTCGTCCATAAGGCACAAAGCAAGAGCATCAAAAGAGCTCTTACACACCGCTTGCTGCCACGGAGCTGATCGTAGCCGTGGTCAAGATTCCTAGTTTTCACCCAACCTCCTCAAGATGTTCCTGTAACGCTGCATGCCTTTCGGCTAGTTCTCGATACGACTATTCTGTTTTTGAATGCGAGTATTGGTATCGCTACCATACGAACAGCAATCTAGTGAACAGCGCCAAGCCTTGTCAAGGAAATAGTGCCACTGGTAGCCGATGCGGAAGCCGGAATCGATTCCACACCTCAGGAAGGTGTTCCAGCCCCGCGGTCCGGCCACCGCAATATTCACGATTCGGCGTTGCTTAAAGTGCTCCCTCGGGACTTGTTCAAGCGATTACGTCGACCGGTTGAGACCGCCGGTGTTTTCGGAAACTACGGCTCGAACTTGCCGATAACCCGACTTTGCAGGAGTGTCGCAAAACACTCGACGGCGGTCGAGGCCTGTGATGATGGGGGCGATGTGGATAAAGAAGTCGCGCCAGGTGTCAGGGCTGTGGTGGGGCGGGTGGACGTCGAGGATAAGAACTGCGGTGGAATGGGGAGGGATCGAAGTAAACCGTGGTTCGTGGTTGGGTGGAGCGTGGGGAGCCAACCGAGATCATCCTTGAGGATAAGAGCGTCATGGATGAGGATCTAATCACTGGGAGCTTCTGAGTCTTCTGGCTTCTATGCTGGTTTCGACGGTGAGCTCCTTCGGTCGAGGGCGAGTTCGAGTGATACATCGAGCGAGATGAGAAAGCCACGAAGGTGCGCCCACTGCTGGGCGTATTCGCTGTAGGCCATGAGAAGTGCGTTGGGCTGGCGGGATCGGGAAGGAGGGTCTTTGCAGTCTCTGTATGGCCAGGATCGTGTCGCGCAGCCTATTTATCTCCGCGATGGAGGAGACGATGTGATGCTGTATGAAGTCGATCTTCCAGTAGTTACCGGATAATTGGCGCGGAACAATTGAAAGGAGAGCACTGTCTCGCATCCCAAGCCACGCGATATCGACAGGGGCGTAGATGGTGCCGCCGGCGAGAACGGGTGTGCTATGGTCAGAAGACCCGTTCGTGCGCCTTCAGCTCCTGAACGTTTCAGGCCGCGAGCACCTGATGAGTGAAGAAGACAAAGCGATCTGGCGATACCTTTTTGCGCAACCGGAGCTTAGGACGAAAGAGGCAACTTGAGTGCAAAGCGGTATCCCCGCGTTGGGCTGAACTGAAGAAAGCTGCCATTGCAAGCATGAAAAAGATGGGTGGTAAGTAATGAACGAACCGACGCAGCAACCTATCGAAGCCATCTCGCCATTAGAGACGGCAACCGCGGATTGAAATAACGCGGTCGAAACAAGCGAGTTCTCGACCTGATAGGCGGTGAATTCCGCAGGAACGATACTGTCTGAAATTTGCGTTTGAGCCATTTGGCTAACCTCGAATCAAAATGAAGTGCTTTGATCCAGGCTTGGCCGACTGGCTAGACCCGCTCGACTACTGCCGAGGGCGTTCCATTGGTGCAGAGCGCGACTGCGCTAGAAGGACATTAGCTCAATCCAAGTTGCAACACAAGCAAAATGCACCAGCGGACGCCAGCGAATCCTCAATGAATCATGGAAGGGTTCCACGGCTTATCTTCCGCAGGAACTTCCGTATTGTGACCAGCTAGCGGCCCCTCGTGAATAGGGTAAGCCTCGGCGTGCCACCATCCTTGACCGTCTCCATGCAGCACGATTTGTCCCGAGCAAATTTTGCGCCGGGTGGAAAGGCTGAACTGAAGATATGAGGTATTTTTCTGTGAGAGGAACTCAAAGGGAAGCGAACTACCAGAGCCAGGTGGGACGGTTGGATACCTCAATGTCCGCTGTTGGACATCGTGAAAACTCTTGCTGTCTGCGCCACGTTCACCTTCATCTACATATAAGACGAGGTCATATATGTTCGCCACTTTGTTGGAGTTGTAGACGGACAAATCGAATGGTCGCTTATTACCCATACTGCTCGCCATGATCGTGGGGCAAATGTCGCTTCCAAGCGTTGCATCGGCTAGCGCCTTTCCCTCATCATTGGCCTGAGACTGGATAGATTGGGTTTGATCGTTCGCGGCCTTTCGCGTCTTATCCGCTTCCTGCCCGGCAGCAACGATTGCTTGGCTTGTCCCTGCGTTGAAAGCACCTGTGAGTTCGCTCGTGATTTGTTGCTTCTGCGCTTCAAGTGCTGCGTTCAATTTGCTTTGTGAAACGTCAGCCTCGCGCTTGTTGCTAGCGGCTTGAACTATTAGCAATGCGATAGCAAAGACAGCTGTGAGACTCTTGAAAATACGATCCCTCGTTGTCTTTCCTTGAGAAAATACTTCCACGACCGAAATGACGATAATCGTGATGCCAAGTATGAGCGTCCAAGGCGAGAGCGCAAATAAGGTGGATTTCATAATCCCTAATCTCGCTGTGAATCAAGATCGATGGCGAGTTGACTTGAACTACCCGACTCCGAGTGCCTTAGCAACGATGCTCGCCCCAATCAGCACATGAGGCCAAACCCAGGCAGCGCCGTGAGCTAACGTGATGACCGATTGGGAACAGTCCAGGACCTGCTTCAACGAAAGGCGGCTTTCTTTCGACATTGCCGCCGTAATTTGAGGCTCGGCAATGGCCATGATACCAACAAAGCATGTAACTGCTTCTGTCACACCTTCTATGCCACGAAATCTATATTGGTCGATAGCAGACTTGACTCGCAAGAGTTGACTACACATGAAATCCTTCAACTCTTTGGGTAGATTGCTATCCTTTACCGCGTCGAGCGCGGACTCAACAGCCTTGATCAAATCTGCGAAATCATCGTTATCAAGTTCTAGCTCCGATATGCTCGCTCCAAGTCGAACATCGATATGTTCCAGACTGTTGAGATCAACATCTGTGATCGCAAGTTTGGCTTGGGAGCAGCGTGAACAATGTTTGCCGGTGAAAGCGCCGCTGTGATGCCAATAAGACCCCGCATATATACGTCACGCTCTGCGCCGCGCTCAGTCAGTTCCAATGGGGGATACGGGGTCTAACCCTATTGACAGGTGCATCGTCTCAGACGCGGCAGTGAGCGGCAGTCTTATTTGATATGCAGTTTGATATGTTGCAGCAGCCGAACAAAGTCGTCGACTATCCGCTTCGTAAGCTATTGATCTATAAGAGATTTTGGTAGCGTTACCGGGGCTCGAACCCGGACTCTTCGCCTTGAGAGGGCGACGTGTTAACCAGTTACACCATAACGCCATGAACGGATGGGGTCCGCTGCGACTTGGTAAG
>Ga0302226_10000262_pt1 | contig 47641 bp, 29 predicted proteins | sample II_Palsa_E3_3_FD_193524 | JGI IMG/M metagenome (GOLD analysis project Ga0302226, IMG submission 193524) | Peat permafrost microbial communities from Stordalen Mire near Abisko, Sweden - II_Palsa_E3_3 | ecosystem: Environmental > Terrestrial > Soil > Palsa > Peat permafrost | place: Sweden...
GCCAAAACCCCTGTCAACATTAGCGATTTATATTTTCGAAACTTGGCATAGTACCCCCCACCAAAGGACTAAAATTGAACTAGCACTGCACTCCAACATCCACCACAGACTAAAGAGCCAAGCACCCTCATCCCTGGGGTGCTTTTGACCATTAAGCTGTGTGAATACAATGAGTTACAGCAAGAAATCGCGCAGGCAGATACTTTGACCCTTAACCCGTCTGCCTGCCATACTTTACAGCCATAAAGGGCATAAAGCAGGGGGTACTTTGACCCCTAACTCGTCTACTTGTAAAGAGTTACAAAGAAAAGAGGAGGGGGTGGGGGGGAGGGGGTACCCACGCCCTCCTCCGCTAAACGAGCGCTGCGGCCCGCTGATTCTCTTTCCCAACGATCGGGCTCAAGCCTTTTTCCAGTTCCATAATCACGTCCAGCGCCGAGTAATGCGTCTGCCCGGCAGGCAGAAACCGAGCGACCGTCGTAATATCGTCACCCGCAGTCACAATGCCCTGCTCCACGCGGTTTCCGTTCAGCACCTGGGGAAACCCGACGTTGGCCAGCAGCCCGTTGCAGATGCACTTTCGTCCAAATGTCTCTTCCACGTTTCCGCCCTTCGAGACGTAGAGACTAAGTGGCTCGGAAGCGCAACGGTATCCAACCTCGCCTTCGGACGTCCGATACGCTTCCCGCAGGAAGCCCAGGTTGCAGATCCGAGGCCGTTCGTCATACACGTCGCTCTCCGAGATCGTCCCTTCCAAATGCGCCACCTTGAAAGGAAATCCCGTAGGCGACGCGAGTGGATCGGTAAACACGCTCGCGGTCCCGGCGATGACTTTCCCCAACAGCTCCTGCTTGAAGTCCGCTCGCAACCCTGACTCATCCGAGAACGCAAACGCCGTTCCCACCTGGATGCCCGCCGCGCCCAGCGCCAACGCTTCTCTCAACCGGTCAGGATGCCCATATCCACCCGCGAGCCAGAACGGAATGCCCAACTCGCAAAGCTTTGGAATATCGATCGAGTCGCGATCGCCGTAGATTGGCTCGCCAATCTCACTGAGCTGCAACTTTCCCCGCGGCGGAGCATTGTGCCCACCCGCAGTCCGCGTCTCGATCACCAATCCATCCACGCGACCATTCGCCTTCTTCACCATCGTTAGCGCCAGTGTGTTGGAAGAGACAATCGCCAGAAACTTTGGCCGATGCAGAGGAGGAAGCGCGCACTCGGCAAACTCGGCGGGATCAAAGCGCATCGTCGTGTCGTCGCCCTCGAGCGAGCCAGTCACATGCATCGGATACTCCGCAGCCTTGTGCTCGACATAATGGTCCAGCACGCCAGGTATCTTCAGCGGAATTCCCGCACCCATGATCACGTACTCGACTCCCGCGAGCATCGCGCCATACATACATGGCAGAATCGCCGCCTGGATCTTCTCCAGGTAGTTGATGCCCACCGGATTCCCATGGCCTTCGCGGGCCAGAAACACCTCGACGAAGTTACTTACGATACACAGCTCAGCCAGCTCGCGAGGCATATCCTTCGCCAGCAACGGTACCGCACGATAAGGAGTACGCTCAGCCTTGCCGCCAGCAACGAAGTACCGTTCGAGCACCCGCGCAGCCATCGCCCGGAACGGAAACGCCTCCATACCCCGAAGCATGTGGCCGCCTGGATCACCGTTCTGCAGCCGTCGAGCTAGCATCTGGTCCAGCGCCGTCCCCGACACCACGCCCAGTTGCCCAGCCCTTGACACCGCCTGTGCCAGCTTCCAGTTAGAAACACCAACACCCATGCCGCCCTGAATGATCGTGCAATGCTCGCTCATGCTGCGATTGTTTCACTCCAGCGTGCGATGAACGGTATTAGTTGTGTAACGTGCGATATCCGTTCCAAAACGGGAATAACTTAACTGCTCATCGCGTGCTCGAGGTCACCGACAATATCCGCGACATACTCAATTCCAACCGAGATGCGCATCAGTCCATCGGTAATCCCAAGCTTCGCGCGTCCTTCCGCGCCAACCGCCGCATGCGTCATCGTCGCCGGATGACAGATCAACGTCTCAACACCGCCCAGCGATTCGGCCAGGTAACAAAGCTTCAGCCGCGTCGCAAATCGATTCGCCGCCTCCAGCGAGCCTAGCTCAAAGGAGATCATCGACCCGAATCCACGCTGCTGCCGCTTCGCCAGTTCATGTTGCGGATGCGTCTCAAGCCCCGGATAAAACACCTTGTCCGCACTAAGTTTCCTCGCCAGATACTCCGCCACAACCCGACCGTTCGCGTCATGCTGCTCCATCCGCACCGCGAGCGTCTTCACGCCACGCAGCAGCAGATAGCTATCGAACGGCGAAAGGATTCCGCCCGTACACTTCTGCACGAACCGGAAGGTCTCGGCATGTTCTGGCTTCGTTCCCACCAGAACGCCTCCCAAACCATCCGAATGACCGTTCAGGAACTTGGTCGTCGAATGCATCACAATGTCCGCGCCCAACTCAATCGGACGCTGCAGGTAAGGCGACAGAAACGTGTTATCGACGCTCAGTTCCACGCCCTTCGCATGACACACATCGGCCACCGCACGAATGTCCGTCACCGCCATCATCGGATTCGTCGGGGTCTCAATATGCACCAGCTTGGTCTCCGGGCGAATGGCAGCCGCGACAGCTTCCGCCTTGGTCGTATCGACATAGGTGAAGCTCAGCCCGTAGTGGACCAACACCTTGTCGAACAGCCTCGACGTTCCGCCATACACATTGTCTGAACACACCACATGATCGCCCGACTTCATCATCGTGCAAAGCGCGGTGATGGCAGCCATTCCCGACCCAAAACAGTGCGCCGAACTCCCGCCCTCGAGCGAGCATAGATTTTCCTCAAGCGCATCGCGGGTCGGATTGGTCAGTCGCGCATACTCGTGACCCTTGTTCTTCCCAATCGCCTCCTGCTTGTACGTCGAGGTGAGGTAAATGGGTACGTTGACCGCGCCGGTGAGCGGATCAGCTTCCTGACCATCGTGGATGGCGCGAGTGGCAAAGCCTTGCTTCGTATCAGACATGACTCTATGGTAGCGAACTGCAGAGAAAAGGGCAGCCACTCAACCGCGGCTGCCCTTCTCGACCTGAAGATCGCTACTACGCCTGTGGCTTTGGCGTAAACAGGATGAACTTAGCGGAAGCATTCGACCAATCTGCCAGCAGTCGTTCGCCCAGGTTGCTATGCGCAAGGCTCACATGCTCCTCGATCAGCGCTCGCAAACCGGCCCGCTGCTCCGTCGCAGTCTCAGCGAAGGCCTGAGCTTCGAGGAAGTCATTGTGATAGCGTACTTCCGAGATCATCGTCTGCTGCGCGTCGTAGACCCACGCCAATCCACCGGTCATCCCCGCGCCAAAGTTGATACCAACGGGCCCGAGAATGACTACCATTCCACCGGTCATGTACTCGCACGCATGATCACCGACGCCTTCAATCACCGTAGTCACTCCGGAATTACGCACGGCGAAGCGCTCGCCGGCGCGGCCAGCCGCGAACAACCGCCCTGAGATCGCACCATAAAGCGCTACGTTCCCCAATAAGACGTGCTCTTCGCTATGCTCAGCTGCACTCCCGACAGCGCGCAGAATAAGGTCCGCACCTGACAATCCCTTACCAACAAAGTCGTTGGCCTGGCCGGTGAGAATCAACTTCATGCCCTTGCCTGCGAACGCCCCAAAGGATTGACCAGCAGTTCCTATCAGATCGTAAGTCACATCCACTTCGTCCAGTTGTCCCTTGGCGCGTAGCAGGGACAACTCGCCAGCGAGTCTTGCGCCCACCGAGCGATGCTCATTGCAAATCTTGCTGTGCACCGAAAACGCTTCGCCCTTGGCAGCCGCAGCCAGCGCTGGCTCCGTCCACGGATCATCCAAAGGATGGTCCTCACCGGGTCGCTGATTGCGAGAGCCCATCCATCGCGTCGGGCCATGGCCTGCGTCCGACAGAATCGGCGTAAGGTCAAGGTTGCCATCAAAGCGCACTTGCTCCAGCAAGTCGACCCGTCCGATCGCGGCCTCTAGGCTAGGCAAACCGAACTTGGCCAGTAGCCGACGAAGATCTGCGGAAAGCTGGCGGAAGAACATGACGACATGCTCAGGCTTCCCGCGGAATTTAGCACGCAATTCAGGCCGCTGAGTGGCAATGCCGGTGGGACAAGTATTGAGATGACACTGCCTCGCCATATCGCATCCCAAGGCAACCAGTACTGCCGTGCCGAACGCGTATTCATCCGCACCCAACAAGGCTGCGACGAGCACATCACGCGCTGTCGCAATCCCACCATCCGTTCTCAATCGAACGCGTTCACGCATGCCGGTGCTACGCAGCTGCTGTTGCGCTTCAGACAGTCCCAGCTCCCACGGATTGCCTGTGTATTTGATACTGGAAAGCGCCGCGGCTCCCGTTCCACCGGTGTTCCCTGCAATCACGATGAAGTCCGCGTAAGCCTTCGCGACGCCAGCCGCAACTGTTCCAACACCACAACCTGAGACCAGTTTCACGCCAACAGCAGCGCGAGGATTGACACGCTTCAGGTCATAGATCAACTGCGCAAGGTCTTCAATGGAATAAATATCATGATGCGGAGGCGGCGAGATGAGCGACACCCCTGGCTGCGCATGACGCAACTTTGCAATCAGCCCAGAGACTTTATGCCCCGGCAACTGGCCGCCCTCGCCCGGCTTCGCCCCCTGCGCGACCTTGATCTCTATCTCTTCCGCGTGGGCCAGGTACTCCGCCGTCACGCCAAAGCGCCCCGAAGCGATCTGCTTGATCTTGTTATTGAACGAGCTATGCACTGCAGGTGCCGAAACCAATTCCGCAACTGCAGCTGCACCTCCCTGGCTGCTCGACCGAGCCGCGAATTCCCCCCCATCACCCAAGTCAACGGAAGAAGGCACGTATACGGGACGATAGACATCCGGATCCTCACCGCCTTCGCCTGTGTTAGAGCGCGCACCCAGCGAGTTCATCGCTTGAGTAATGGTCTGGTGAGCCTCAGGGCTGATCGATCCGAGCGACATCGCGCTCGATACGAAGCGCTTGCACAGGCTATCTGCAAGCTCGACGTCGTCCAAAGCCAGTTCCGGACCCGCCGGCCTCACTTCCAGCAGGTCACGCAAGGTCACAGCTTCGCCCGCATCGATGTTGCGACTGAACATTGCAAAGGCAGCCGCAGGATCTGCACTTGCCGCTACGCCGCGCGCGCTCCCCACCACCGTTTGCAACGCCCTTACCGTTGGCGGTTGCCACATGTGCGGCTCTGCGGTATCTGCCTTGCGAAATCGAACCCAGCCAAAGTCGGGAAGGTCAGAATTTTCTGATCCACTGGCCGTGTCGGGCTGCCAGGTAAGACGCAAGCGACGATCGAGCTCCGCGAAGCCAATGCCTGAAAGCGGTGCTGGAGTATTCGGGAAACATCGATCGACGACGCTCGAGTGCAGACCGAGTAGATCGAAAAGATGTGCGCCACGATAGCTATCGACGACCGAGATTCCCATCTTCGACATTACCTTCGCCAGACCACCATCCAGCGCCTTGAGCATCATCTTCTCGCCGTCGACTCCGTCCGCCTGCAATGACCTCGCAGTCTCGAGAGCCAGCCACGGGCAGACAGCACCCGCACCATAGCCAATCAATACCGCAGCGTGATGAATGTCGCGGCAGTCACCCGCTTCAACCGCGATTCCACACAGCGTCCGCAAACCCGCCGCAACGAGTCCCTGATGCACGGCTCCCGTAGCCATCGCCATTGGAATGGGAATTGCCATTGCGCTCGCGTCGCGGTCAGTAAGCAGTAGCAGCCGAACCCCTGTCCGCACCATGTCCACCGCGCAACTGCAAAGATCATCGATCGCCTGTTCGAGCGTTCGCTCGGGGGAATAAAGACAAGAGAGTGTGTCGAGTCGCAATACCTCGCAGTGCGGATATTCGCCGGCGCGCAGCGCTGCTACCTGGCCTAAAGAAAGAAAGGGCGATCGGAGAGAGATTCCAGGAAGCGGCTCGTTCTTCTCCAGAATGTGAGCCCATGGACCGAGTCGAGTGTCCATCGAAACCACGATGGCCTCGCGAAGCGGATCGATCGCGGGGTTCGTAACCTGTGCAAAGCGCTGCCTAAAGAAGGAGTACATCGGGCGCGGACTGCGGGCTAGGAATGCCAACGGAGTGTCATCGCCCATCGACCAGACAGGGTCTTTGCCGCCTGCAGCCATCGGCTGCAGAATCATCTTCACATCTTCCTTGGTATACCCGAAGCCTCGTTGTTGGGCTGACAGTTCGAAGCTCTTCGCCGGCTCAGCAATTGGCAGCAGCGGCGTCTCCTCAACCAACGACGCGTACGTAGCCTTCGCATCGAACGCATCAAGCATTTCTTCGTTGTGGTAGATCTTGTGTTCCTCAGTGTCGACGCCCAGCATCTGCCCGGGACCCAAACGTCCGCTCTCGATCACCATACCCGGATCCAGGTCGACTAGACCTGCTTCGCTGCCAGCCACCACCAGACCATCACTGGTAATGGCATAGCGACAAGGTCTCAGCCCATTTCGATCCAACGCCGCACCGACCACAACCCCATCGCTGTAGGCAATGGCAGCAGGACCGTCCCATGGTTCACTGCAACCCGCATGGTACTGCAAAAAAGGGCTAGGACGACTGACCATCGCCGGCGGCAAGAGCATTCGAACAGCTTCGGAGATCGTGCGACCATTCTGACTGATCAACTCGACAGTCTCATCGAGGCTGGTTGAATCTGTGCCATCTTTCGTTAGAACTGGCTTGCACTCCACTGGCAACGTGGAGTCCCTTGCCGCCATGCGCGAACGGTTTCCCCATACGGTATTAATCTCTCCGTTGTGCCCCAGTTTGCGCCCTGGCTGCGCACGATGCCAGGCCGGCAACGTGTTGGTCGCGTAACGCTGATGAAACACAGCGAAATGCGTCGTATAGGAAAGGGACGCCAGATCGGGATAAAACTCGGGAAGAAGACGTCCCAGGCACATGGCCTTATACACCACGGTGGCATTCGAAAGTGAGCAGATGTAGCCCGTGACTTCGCCCAATTCGACGGCTCGCTCAAATTGCTTCCGTGCGAGATACAGACGACGTTCCATCGGATCGGGATCCTGGGGAGCATTATCTGCAATCAGAACCTGACGAATGCGTGGCATCGTACTGAGTGCAATTTCTCCAAGAATCTCAGGCCGCGTCGGGACATCGCGCCAGATGAGCACTCTTAGCTGTTGTGAGAGGAGGCATTGCTCGAGGACGCCTTCTGCTCGCGTCTCAGTATTGGGCCAGAAGGTCATACCGACGCCGAGCTTCTCCTCGGAACCTAATTCCACACCCGTATCGGCCAAGAGCAGTCGGCGCGGGACCGCGGTCATCAGCCCAATGCCATCGCTGCTTGCTCCGTCCGCAGCTACAGCGCCGCGGTGCTCGAGCCGTGAAAGTGCGGTCAGGGCATGTTGAAGAATTTGGTGAGTTGATTTCCCTAAGGCAGATGCGACAAATCCAACTCCACAGGAATCGTGATCAAAACGAGAATCAATCAGCGAAGCGGGAGCTTCGACCTGCGAATTCCCAACCGAGCGCAACGCGCGCTGTGGCGCTGGCTTCCGGTCTTCGCTCTCCCGAGGTTCTACTTCAGACACACCCATAGTTCAATATACTTCCATTTCCGCACGGATATAGGGCACAAACAGACGATTGGCTACCAGCGAGCTGTACACTAGTGTTGTGGCTACAAAGTGATGGTGCTTTCATCTTGACAGCACATGTGTGTATATTTATACATGATTTATGGATTTTTATGCGAAGGGCGTGACGCTCCGTGTGTCACGTTTTTTCGTGCTTCCAGAAGCGGTGTATTGATGGCGCCGCAGTTCTTCAAGTGAGTTGGACTGTATGAAAAGTCAACGGCATAGTGCGATTCGAGAGCTCCTGGTGAAGACGACCGTCACCAATCAGGATGAGCTACGGCGCAAACTAGCCGGACGCGGTATTCACGTCACACAAGCGACTCTTTCTCGAGACATCCGTGAATTGAAACTGATGAAGGGCCCCACAGGTTATGCTCTGCCTGTTGTTCCTGACGGAGAAGACGATCTTCCGGAGATCGCCAGTGTGCTGCAAGACTTCGGGCTGGAGGTGCGTCAGGCACAGAACCTGCTCATCGTCCTCACCACGATGGGTGGCGCCCAGCCGGTGGCCGCAAGCATCGATTCCGAGGATTGGGAAGAGGTTGTCGGTACCATTGCGGGTGATAACACGGTATTGATCATCTGTCCGGACAATCGTAACGCCGAGTTGCTGAGGAGCCGAATCGAGGCCTATATTGCCTAGCTCGGTGAATCATTCACTCCGCACGGCCGTGGCCGGCGTCAGTGGGTACGCTGGCGGCGAAGTTGCACGCTTGTTGCTGCGCCACCCTCAACTGACAAGTACTCCTCCGGTCTTTCTTGGGCGCATGGGCGAGCCTGACGTACATCCAACGGCTCTAACCCAGCTTCACCCCGAGCTTTCGGGTCTTCCCTTCGCAGACGAGTTGCAGGTCTCAGCTTTTGATTGGAAACAGCTGGAGCGGGAGTCGATCGACATTCTTTTTCTTGCGACACCTCACGAACAATCCCGTGCCTGGGTACCCGACGCGATTGGTCACGGGATGCGGGTCATCGATCTTAGTGGAGCATGGCGCCTTCACTCGGACACACTCCGCGCCGTATACAAGCTCGAGGATGCGGATCCGGCCCTGGCGACCGAGCTGCAGGCGGAAGCCGTGTACGGATCTCCCGAGCTTCACGGGCCCGCTATCAAAACGGCACGGCTGGTCGCAAACCCTGGTTGCTATTCCACTTCGATCATCCTTGCGTTGGCCCCTCTTGTGCGCGCCAATCTGATCGATCTCAACCATGGGATTATCTGCGATGCAAAGTCCGGGGTCAGTGGTGCGGGTAAAGCATTGGTTCCCACGAACCTCTTCATGCATGCAGCGGACAATCTATCTGCATATGCTGTGTTTGGCCACCGTCATACCGGGGAACTTCTGGAGCAACTCAACCTCGCGGAAGATCAGATCCAGTTCACACCGCATCTGCTACCCATTCCCAGAGGAATTCTGTCAACAATTTATGTGCGGCTGAATAAGCACTCCGATCGCGCTGAAGTTCAATCTATATTGGACCAGTTTTATTTTGACGCTCGTCTCGTGAGGGTGCGACGTTCACCACAACTCCCTCAAATTCAGCATGTTGTACGCACGAATTTCTGCGATCTTGGGTTTCAGCTTGCTTCTGACGGCAAAAGGCTCGTCTTGATCTCATGTCTTGACAATCTATTGAAGGGTGCTGCCTCTCAGGCGGTGCAGAATATGAATCTGATGGCTGGATGGCATGAGGCGGAGGGTCTCCTATGAAGTTTGTCGTAAAGCTCGGCGGGGCGGCCCTGGAAAACCCAGAGTTGCTGCACCGTTGTGCTCGGGCCATTGCCGAACTGGCCAAGGACGGCCACAAAGTTGCGCTGGTTCATGGTGGCGGAGTTCAACTCACACGGGTGCTTGCGCAGATGGGCAAGAAAAGCGAGTTCGTTGCAGGCCTTCGCGTTACGGACGCTGAGACACGGGATGCCGCTCTTATGGTCCTAGGCGGTCGCGTGAACAAGTCTCTTGTAGCGGCCCTCGACCACTGCGGTCAGGCAGCGATGGGCCTCACCGGAGGTGATGGTCACGTCTTTCGTGCGCGGAAGAAAAAGACCACGCCAGATCTTGGATATGTAGGAGAGATTGCTGCTACGGATACTAAGTGGCTGGACGCCATCTGGACCATGGGAGCTATCCCAGTGATTTCTTCAATCGCGCTTGGTTTCGACGGCGAATACTACAACATCAACGCGGATGAAATGGCCTCAGCATGCGCAGTGGCGACGAAGGCGGACGCGCTCGTCTTTCTTACCGACGTCCCCGGAGTCAAAGGAGCAGATGGCCACGTCATGCGCTGGTTGTCGCTGAAGCAGATCCCGGAACTCGAAGCGCAAGCCGTTGTCTCGGGTGGAATGCTGCCCAAGCTCAACGCATGCAAGGAAGCGCTGACCCACGGTGTCAAGCGTGTTCGCATTCTTCCAGCTGAGTCTGCTTCCGTCCTGCCAGATCTGATTAGCTCGCGTGTAAATGATGGTACGGAGGTGATGGTTGCATGAAACCGAATCTTGAGAGCGGCCTGAAGGATCTTCAAGCCGCTGAAGCCAAACTGCTTGTTCAGACCTACGAACGCAATCCATTGCTTTTTGTTTCGGGCGAAGGCGTGTATCTTCGCGACGCAGACGGCAATGACTATCTAGATCTCCTTAGTGGTATCGGTGTATGCGCGCTTGGTTATAACCATCCGGTGATCACGAATGCCATCGCCACGCAAAGTCAAAAACTTGTACACACATCCAATCTGTTCTTTCATCAAGGCACCGCCGAACTAGCGATGCGCCTTACTGAAATTACTGGTCTGGATCGGGTCTTTCTATGCAATAGCGGTACCGAAGCCTGGGAGGCTGCACTCAAGCTCGCGCGTGCACATGCAGGCCTTTTGCGTTCCGAGGGCAAGCACCTAGGAACGAAATTCCTCGCGCTCGAGCACAGTTTTCATGGCCGAACCATGGGGTCGGTGGCAACCACTCACAAACTGAAATACCGAGAACCATTCGCTCCGGTCATGCCAGATGTCGAATTCGTTCCATTCAATGACACATCAGCACTGAAAGCTACGTTTTCGACGGACGTTTGTGCAATTGCGATGGAGACAATCCAGGGTGAAGGCGGCATTAACCCCGTATCGCAAGAATTTCTAGAAGCTGCCAGGATGTTGTGTGACTCAACCGGAGCGTTGCTTTTGTTCGATGAGATCCAGAGCGGCATGGGCAGAACCGGTAAATGGTGCGCCTATCAGCACTATGGCATCCAACCGGACGTAACTACACTCGCCAAGCCCCTAGCCGGCGGCATCCCAATTGGGGCGATGCTCTGCACCGAAGAAGCCGCTCGCGCATTCACACCTGGCATGCACGGCACTACCTTCGGCGGCAATCCGTTAGCGTGCGCTGTGGCCATTGCTGTAATCGACGAAATCAAACACTCGATGCTCCTCGATCGCAATGCAGCCACGGGAGAATATTTCATCAGCGGTCTGCGTGGCTTGCAGGCCAAGCATCCCTCCATCCGTGACGTGCGTGGCTTTGGTCTCATGATCGGGATTGAACTCGATACTGACATATTGGCGAAGGCAGTTCATGCTGGCATGATGGATCGGCGAATCCTGATCAACCGAACGCATGAGAACGTCCTGCGCTTTCTGCCGCCCTTCTTGATCACACCTGATCACGTTGATCAGGCGATAGGAGCCTTGGATGAATTGATTGCGATACACACGCCTGCCAATCCATCGCACAGCAGGGTACTAGCAGGAGAATCGATCAATGGATAACCGCACGAACGAGATAAGAGAGGGCAAAACTCTCGTAATGAATCCTCCCAAGACAACCCGTCCGGCAGCGACTCTCGGCATCCAATCCGATACCGCGTTCAATGAAACGGCAAAGAACCTGGTTGGGCGCGACCTTTGCTCGATCGCCGATCTGTCCGTATCGGAGATGGCTGCAATTATGGAGTTGTCCCATGCCGTCAAGGCGCAGCCTGAAGACTTCCGGCACGCCCTCGATGCAAGGCAGATGGTACTTATCTTCGAAAAAGACTCGCTGCGTACGCGCCTGACGTTCGAGACGGCAATGAACACTGCCGGAGGTAATGCGCTATTTGTGGATCAGACCAAATCTCCGTTGGGCGAGCGTGAATCGATCCCTGATGTGGCGCGTAACCTGGAGCGCTGGATGCAAGTCATCGTCTTGCGAACCTACGCACATGACACGATCACAGAGATGGCAGCGAATGCCAAGGTCCCTGTAATTAATGCGCTGTCTGATCTCGAACATCCGTGCCAGGCCATTGCTGATTTCATGACTCTGGAAGAGCGGTTTGGGTCACTCGAAGGCCTGAAGTTCACCTACGTCGGAGACGGTAATAACGTGTGCCACTCGCTTATGCTCACGGCCGCACTGCTTGGCGTGCACTGCACCGTTGCAACGCCCAAGGGGTTCGAGCCTAAGCTCGAGATTGTTCATAAGGCAATCGAGATTGCCGAGAACACCGGCGGCTCTCTAACACTCACTCACGATCCGTTGAAGGCGGCCATCGAGGCAGACGCTATCTATACCGATGTCTGCACAAGTATGGGCCAGGAACATGAAGCAGCGCGGCGGGCACCGATCTTCAAGCCCTTCCAGGTCAATGATGACATGATGTCACGCGCACAGGAATCGGCCGTCTTCATGCACTGTCTACCTGCTCACCGCGGTGCGGAAGTCACCGACGCTGTGCTCGATGGAGCTCAATCCGTCGTCTTCGACCAAGCGGAGAATCGTATGCATGCACAGAAGGCAATCACTCTTATGTTGCTTGGTGGCGCTAAGCGAATTCCCAGCAACAGGAACCGCGCCGGCCTACAGGCCCGCACCAAACGATAACGCTTCAGGAAGATATCTTTATGTCTGTAATCCTAGAAAATCTACCGATCGGCCAAAAGGTTGGCATTGCTTTCTCCGGCGGCCTCGATACCAGCGCCGCACTTCACTGGATGAAGCAGAAAGGCGCTGTACCCTTCGCCTATACCGCCAACCTCGGTCAGCCTGATGAAGCCGACTATGACGAGATTCCACGCAAGGCCCTCGAGTATGGTGCCGAAAGGGCGCGACTCATCGACTGTCGGCAACAACTGGTCCGCGAAGGGATAGCCGCTCTACAAGCCGGCGCATTTCACATCACCACAGCCGGGGTTACGTACTTTAATACGACCCCCATTGGTCGTGCTGTTACAGGCACCATGCTCGTCACGGCCATGAAGGAAGATGACGTCAATATCTGGGGCGACGGTTCCACCTTCAAAGGGAACGACATCGAGCGCTTCTACCGCTACGGCCTGCTGGTGAATCCGAACCTCAAAGTCTATAAGCCTTGGCTGGATGCTGCTTTCATCGAGGAGCTCGGCGGCCGCGCTGAGATGTCGGCCTTCATGCAGAAGTCTGGCTTCGCCTACAAGATGTCATCCGAGAAAGCCTATTCAACTGACTCCAACATCCTCGGAGCGACCCACGAAGCAAAGGATCTTGAGTTACTGACAAGTAGCATGAAGCTCGTGGACCCTATTATGGGCGCGGCTTTCTGGCGAGACGAAGTTGAGGTCAAACGCGAAGAAGTCACCATTCGATTTGAGGAGGGCTTCCCTGTCTCTCTTAACGGATCCGATTTTGCAGATCCTGTCGCGTTGCTGCTCGAAGCCAATGCCATAGGGGGCCGCCACGGGCTTGGCATGAGTGATCAGATTGAGAACCGCATTATCGAAGCCAAAAGTCGCGGCATTTACGAGTCTCCGGGGCTCGCGCTGCTTTTCATCGCTTACGAGCGCCTTATCACCGGTATCCACAATGAGGACACTATCGAGCAATACCGCGAGCACGGTCGCAAACTCGGCCGACTCCTTTACCAGGGCCGTTGGTTTGACCCCCAGGCGATTATGCTCCGCGAAGCCGCCCAGCGTTGGGTCGCCAAGCCCGTCACCGGCTCCGTGACTCTCGAACTGCGCCGCGGCAACGACTATTCCATTCTGAACACCGACTCGCTAAATCTTACTTTCTCGCCGGAACGGCTCAGCATGGAAAAGACCGAGTCCGCCTTTAGTCCTCGCGATCGCATTGGCCAACTCACTATGCGCAATCTTGATATCACTGACACCCGGGCAAAGCTTATGACCTATGCCAAGAGCGGACTGCTCACGCTGAACAATATCTCTGAAATGCCTCAATTGACCAGCGGAAGTGACAAGGAGTAACGGCGATGTCTAGTGCGCTTGGTAAATATGATGCCGGGAAAAGTTGCCGCAAACGTTTCGCGGCTCCGATGAGGTACGGTTCACACAATGCCCAATGATCCCATCAAGATGTGGTCGGGTCGCTTTCGCGAGCCACTCGACCGCGCCTTCGAACAGTGGCAGCGCAGCTTTCCTTTCGACTGGCGACTCCTGCCGCACGAAGTCGCTGCGAGCAAAGCCCACGCGCAGACGATCGCAGCTGCTGGCATCCTGACGCCTGACGAACTGGACAGAACGATCGCCGGACTGACCCGCGTCGGCGAGCGGGCCATCAACTGGTCCAACCGCATCTCTGCGACCAGCGGCCAGATCGATTATGAAACCTCAGACGAGCAGATTGGTGCGGCCATCGTTGCCTCCGCCCCGCAGGCGGAGGACATACACCATTTTGTTGAGCTCGAGTTAACAAAAGAGCTTGGAACGTTGGCACTCAAGTTACACACTGGCCGCAGCCGTAACGAACAGATCGCAACGGACATGCGCCTGTTCGTACGCGACAGCATCGATTCTACGTTTCGAGGCCTGGAGCATTGGATCAACGCGCTGATTTCCCATGCCGAATCGTCAGGAACAGCTGTAATGCCCAGTTATACGCACCTTCAACGCGCGGAGCCAGTACTGATTGCCCACTGGCTGCTTGCGTATGTCAGCATGGCGGAACGAGACCTTTCACGCCTGTTGAATGCGCGCACGCGCATGAACTTCTGCCCACTGGGTTCCGGAGCAGTTGCCGGCGCTACGCTCGCTCTCGACCGCGATATTGCTGCCGCGGCGCTGGGGTTTCAAGCGCCCACTCCCAACAGTATCGATGCAACGAGTGACCGCGACTTCGCAATAGAGTTCACTCAGTGCCTATGCACTTTGGGTTTGCACATTTCGCGTTTTGCCGAAGAGATTACGCTCTACTCGACCGCAGAATTTGGCTTTATTGAACTACCAGAGCGTTTCTCTACCGGATCAAGCGCCATGCCGCAGAAAAAGAACCCCGATCTGACCGAACTGCTTCGCGGCAAATGTGGCCGCTTGGCCGGTGCAGCGACTACGCTCACCACAATTCTTAAAGGGTTACCTCTGGCTTATAACAAAGACCTTCAAGAAGGCCAGGAGCCAGTCTTCGACGCAGCAGATACCATCGCCGGAATACTCAGCGTATTGCCATCCTTCACAAGTGCACTGAAGTTCCGCCTGGACGCCATGAAACTTGCTGCAACGTCTGGGTATCTAAACGCAATGGCCGCTGCTACCTATCTCACGCAAAAAGGTGTTCCCTTTCGAAAAGCACACGAAATTGTCGGGAACATAGTTCGCTTTGCCCTTGAAAAGGGTGTGGAGCTCGATGCGCTTTCGCAGGACGATCTTGAAACATTCAGCCCAGACTTCGGATCAGACTTTCAACATGCGATTTCATTACAGGCTACGATCGACTGCCACGATGTAATCGGAGGAACCGCCACCGCTCAGGTCCAGCAAGCTCTCCTACTTGCACGTGAGCGCGCTAAGCAACGCAATCGTTCTGGTGGAACATCCGTCGCGGAGGCCCTTCATGCCTGATATCCGCATACATAAAGCACACCTCCAAGATGCTCGTAACATCTTTGATCTCGTGAACTCGCTATCCGGAGACGGCACGCTCTTGCAGCGCAGCTACGCTGAGATTTGCGAGAACATTCGAGATTTCACAGTTGCTGAAACCAGCGAAGGTGAGTTCCTGGGGTGTGGCGCGTTGCACCTATACGGCCCACATCTGGCTGAAGTCCGATCCATCGTCATGAAGCCCGAATCAAAGGGACAAGGCGCCGGAGGATTGCTCCTCAAAGCCCTCGTCGAAGAGGCCGAACAGCATGCGGTTCTCTCGGTATGTTTGTTTACACGAATTCCCGACTTCTTTGAGCACTTCGGTTTTCGCGTCGCTGAGCGCGATGCCATGCCTGACAAAATCTACAAGGATTGTCAGACTTGCCCGAGGCTTTATGCCTGTGATGAAGTGGCGATGGTCCGTGGACCTCTGCCAAAGATCGCGATGTTGGGACCCAGCAAAATCCAGCGACCCGAGTTAGTCACGCTGCAGCTGAGTTCTACCGGCACGGGACGATAGGTCTTTCACCAAGCATTCCAATACCCATCACGTTCGATCAGGGTGATCTCTCGCCCAAATAGAGTACCCAACTGATGGGCTGTAAGGAGGTCCTCTTTGCTGCCGTCCGCGACGATGTGCCCGGAATTCATCATCACGATGCGATCGATCTCGGGCAAAATATCGGCAATGTGATGTGTTATCAGAAGAATGGCTGTACCTCGCTGCGCCAGTCTGCGCAACATCTCCCGCAAGTCCTGTTGCGCAGCCAGGTCCATGGCGTTCGAAGGCTCATCCAGTAAGAGCATCTGCACGCTCCGGTCCGAGTCCTTTGAGGATGTACCTGCCATGGCGCGCCCAATCATGATGCGCCGCTGCTGGCCTGCGGACATCTCGCCTACCGCGATGTCTCTGAGACTTTCAGCGTTTACTTGGGCCAGAATATCTTCCGCGAGTTCACGCATGAGATTAGTGACCGATAAATTTGGCCACAAGGTTGAACTAGAAAAGAACCCTGTGAGGATCGCGTCGAATCCTGTGATCGATAGCGTCTGTCTGCCCGGCAGCTCTGCTGCGACAACGCCCATACGTCGCTTGAGCTCCGTAAGATCCCATCGTTCCCTTCCCATGATTCGAACTCTTGTCTCTGGCCTAACTACTGGATAGAGCTCGCAACTGATCGTTTTCAGGAGCGTGGATTTTCCGCAGCCGTTCGGTCCCAGAATCGCCAAATGCTCGCCGCGGTCGATCCGAAGGCTGAGGTCATGCAGAACTAAATTATTTCCTCTGGCCACATGCACATGTTCCAGTTCAACGATCGAATCCATCCGCCAACACTCCGTCTTTAGCCAGAAATACGCCGTCAGGGTTTGCACTCGACTGTTCCGGCAATGGGCTACTCAGTCTCCTCGAAATAATTCCACTTCGAGATCACACGCGTCTCACGCTCGAACCCCACCACGCTGATGCTCCCAGTACCGAGCTCGAAGAGCTGACCGCCGACCGCGGGTAATCCAATCCAGCGGGCAGCGAGAATCCTCAAGATGTGAGCATGTGCGAAAAGCGCAACCGCTCCGCCGGATGGCGCAGCAGCCAAAGCCGTACGGATCATTTCGTCCGCGCGTTCTCCCACATGTTCTACCGTTTCGCCGCCGAGAATCGGACTCGTCCAGACGCTCCATTGCGGCCCATGCAACTCTCGCATCTGCTGGGTGGTCTTCCCTTCACTCTCGCCATAATTCCACTCCTGAAGATTGTCATCGATCACGGCTACGTCTCCGAAACCCGCGATCTCACAAGTCTCACGAGCTCTTTGCCGGGGGCTGACAAACACGGCGGCAAACTTCTTCTTCGACATGACCGTACGCAACCACTTGGCCCGTTCACGGCCGCGCTCAGTCAATGGGATGTCGGTCCAGCTGGTATGTCGGCCGTCGAGGCTCCATTCAGTCTCCCCATGTCGGACCAACCAAAGCTCTGTATTCGCGTCAGACATCTCCACCCTCCCTTGCCCTATCCTACAAGGATGGACTTCCAGCTCGTCTCTGAATACAAACCCCAGGGTGACCAGCCGCGCGCGATCGCAGAACTTGTCTCCGGACTTCATGCCGGCGAGAAGGACCAGGTGCTGCTGGGCGTCACCGGCTCAGGCAAGACCTTTACGATGGCGAAGATTATCGCTGAGCTCAACCGGCCGGCGCTCATTCTGGCACACAATAAGACGCTTGCAGCACAGCTTTATCATGAGTTCAAGCAGTTCTTTCCTAACAACGCGGTAGAGTACTTCGTCTCCTACTACGACTACTATCAGCCGGAGGCGTATATCCCTTCCGGCGATCTCTACATCGAGAAGGAATCCACGATAAACGACGAGCTCGACAAGCTTCGTCTCTCGGCTACTCGCAGCCTGTTTGAACGCCGCGACTCTATCATCGTCAGCTCCGTCTCTTGCATCTACGGACTGGGTTCGCCAGAAGCGTATTACGGCATGCTGCTCTTGCTGGAAAAAGGTCAGAAGATCAAACGGGAAGACATCACCCACCGTTTGGTAGAAATTCTCTATGAACGCAATGATATCGACTTTCGTCGCGGAACCTTCCGTGTGCGCGGCGATGTGATCGAGGTTTATCCCACCTATGATGAAAACGCGTTTCGCATTGAACTATTCGGCGATGAAATTGACTCGCTTTCGCAAATCGATCCTCTGTTCGGTACGGTCAAACAGAAGTACTCTCGCCTCCCTATCTATCCGAAGAGTCATTACGTGGTCCTTCCGGAACGCAAGAGCGCCGCGATCAATGGCATCCTGACAGAGCTGACCGACTGGGAAGCCCAACTCGAAAAGGAAGGGCGGCTCGTAGAATCGCAACGCATCCATCAGCGGACCCGCTTTGATTTGGAAATGATCAAGTCGGTGGGATTTTGTCACGGGATTGAAAATTACTCTCGCCACTTCTCGGGTCGGCTCCCAGGCGAACCCCCTCCCACATTGCTTGACTACTTCCCGCGTGATTTCCTCGTGTTCATCGACGAGTCCCACGTCACCGTCCCGCAACTGCACGGCATGTGGCACGGTGACCGGTCGCGCAAGCAAAATCTCGTGGATTATGGGTTCCGTCTTCCCTCGGCCATGGACAACCGGCCGCTGCGATTTGAAGAATTCGAAACCCGTGTTGGCCAAACTATCTACGTATCGGCGACGCCCGGCCCGTTCGAACTCACGAAATCTGCGGGCGTTGTTGTTGAACAGATTATTCGCCCTACTGGCCTCGTTGATCCGGAAGTGGAGATCCGTCCCATCAAGGGTCAGATCGATAACTTGTTGGCAGAGATCCGTGAGCGTGCGGAGAGAAACCAACGTGTACTCGTCACCACCCTCACGAAACGCATGGCGGAGGATCTCGCCAACTATTACACCGAGGTCGGCATTCGTTGCCGCTATATGCATTCTGAGATTGAGACGCTGGAGCGGATTCGGCTCCTACGCGACCTGAGAAAGGGAGAATACGACGTCCTAATCGGCATCAATCTTTTGCGCGAGGGGCTGGATCTTCCGGAAGTATCTCTCGTGGCAATTCTCGATGCGGACAAGGAAGGCTTCTTGCGTTCTCAAGGCTCGCTCATCCAAACCATTGGGCGCGCCGCCCGCCACATCGAGGGTCGAGCGATCCTGTATGCAGACAAGATGACAGATTCCATGCGCCGTGCCATCGATGAGACTGATCGACGCCGCGAAAAGCAAGTTGCGTATAACGAGGAGCATGGCATCACTCCACAAACCGTCATTCGCGGCCTTGATGACTCACTCGCCACAGTTCTCAGGGCGGATTACGCAGATCTGACCGAGCAGGACGCCACGCTTCCCGAGTTTAGCTCTCAAGCAGATCTAGACAGTTACATCGCTAATTTAGAAAGCGACATGAGAGAGGCCGCCAAGAAATTTGAATTTGAGAAGGCCGCGAACCTTCGCGATATCGTCAAGGAACTCCGGATGAAAGAGTTTCTTTTCAGCTAGCGAGACCGAAGGCAAGTTCGCCAATCGGTCTTCGAGTCGTGCTGGATATCCTTAGCAGGCACAGAGACGTTCGAGTGCTTTCGGCTGAAGGACAGTTAGAACCACGCCGTGGGTTGAAATGATCTTTTCTTTGCGAAAGCGACCAAGGGTTCTCGTGACAGTCTCGCGAGTGGTGGCGGTCATCGATGCGACCTCTTCATGCGTCAGAGACATCGTAATCAGCGAGTTGGAACGGCTCCTTGCATCGTCTGCCCAGTCCAGAATCAAGCGGGCGACCCGCCCTGCGGGTGACGCAGGAAGCGCAATCAGCCGTGCCTCGTCGAACGCCGCACGATAATCTTCTGCGAGCGCATTGGCGGCTCCCAGGCTGGCATCGCCATAGTTCTGCAACATTGTCGTAAGGTGCCTTATATGAAGTACCCGGACGCGGCACGGTTCGAGAGCCTCAGCCGTCACTTCATACTCGCCCTTTGTCAGGGCTGCGCTCATGCCCAATACGTCGCCGGCGTCGGCGATGCGCAAGATCATGGTCTTCCCATCCCTAGAGGTCGCAGAAACCTTGGCCCTGCCCGAGCAGATAACGAAGACTGCGTTGCTGCGATCTCCCTCGCGGAAGAGGGTTGAGCCGCGGGAGTAGTCGGTTGTGAGCGAGTTCAATTCGAGGAAGGCGCGCGACTCTGGACCAAGGTTACAGAAGGCGTGTTTTCCAGCTTCAGGGCAATTCTGGCACTTGGACATTTAGGATCCTCCGTTGTGATGTCTGACCTGAACTAAAGCAATCCCGCCGCCAAACTTGATTTCTTGTGATTTCAAACACATACGGGTGTTCAATGGCAGATCAAACCCAGGCGATTGGGTGCTGACACGCAGCACCTGCGCCAAATGACCCAACTAGCCATTCAGAGCGACGCCCTATACGATTAGGTGATCCCGTCACCTAATTCATGTCCGAAGCTCTTTCAATTGTCATCATCGACGACAACCCCGGCAGCTTAGAGCTCCTCTCGGTGGCGTTAACTCACTCGGATGCCGCTGTCTACACCTCGTCCAATCCCGTGGAAGGGTTGGAGCTGGTCAGGAGACATCGTCCGCGGCTGGTGGTGACGGACCTCGTGATGCCCGAAATGAGCGGGCTAGAAGTGCTGCAGCATGTTGTGAGCTTTGATTCATCGATCGATGTCATTCTGATGACGGCGCATTACACCCCGGAGACCGCAGTGGCCGCGATACGCCAGGGAGCTGCGGACTATCTGCAAAAGCCGGTGAAAATTGCGCTCCTTCGCGAACGCGTGGCATCTCTTATCGAGGCGGCAACCCTTCGAAGGAGAGTACACGCGTCCGCGGCCACTGGAGCGCAGGATTTGGAATTCGAAGGCCTGCAGGCCAAGAGCGATCCGATGTGGAATCTGTTTGCGATGATTCAGCGAGTCGCCCCGCATTATCGGTCCGTTCTCATACAGGGCCCCACGGGCGCTGGGAAAGACCTGATCGCGACTGCACTCCATCGTAGAAGTCATGTGTTGGGTAAGTTTGTGGTGCTCAACTGTTCGGCGGTTGTCGAGACGCTATTTGAAAGCGAGCTGTTCGGGCATGTTCGAGGGGCGTTCACGGGTGCCGATCGCGATAAAACTGGGCTATTTGAGCTTGCCAACGGGGGCACGCTGTTTTTGGATGAGATTGGGGACATGCCGCTCCCGACGCAGGCCAAGTTGCTGCGCGCGATTCAGAACCAGGAGATCCTACCGGTTGGTTCGCTGACCTCCCATAAGGTCAATGTCAGGATCGTCGCAGCAACCCATCGCGATCTGCGGGCGGCCATTGCAGCAGGCAATTTCCGCGAGGATCTCTACTATCGGCTTTCGATGGTGGAGCTTACCGTTCCTTCACTGAAAGATCGTCCGGAAGACATACCCTTGTTGGCACGACATTTCGTTCGCAAGTTCAGCGGCGAGTTTTCCAAGCAGATTGATGGTCTTACGCCACGCGCTCTGCTGGTATTACAGCGCTACGGCTGGCCGGGAAACGTACGGGAGCTTGAACACATCATTGGCCGCGCCTGCATGCTCATAGACGGCACCATGGTGGACGTCAACAGCCTCCCAGAGAGCCTGAATCATGAGGAAGAGAAACTGAAGACCAGCGAAGAGAGCTCGTCGCTGCTGGAGGATCAGGAGCGTCAGCTGATTACAGATACGTTGCGAGCGGTAAAGGGGAACCAGTCCGAGGCGGCGCGGCGGCTGGGGATTGGGCGGGATGCGCTCCGTTACAAGATCAAGCGGTACGAGCTGCCTGGGTAGTGGAATGCGGGCGGGGCCGTTGGCCCTGTTCATGCGGGCTGACGGATGGGCGGTGGGGTGGTCGAGGCATCCCACTGCGGTCGAGAGGAATTAGAGCAGCTCTGTGACGCATTCCCGGAGGCGGGTGGGGCTTATGGGTTTCACGAGGCACTGCGTGAAGCCGGCATCAGTCATCTGTTCGGAGGAGACTTCCGGGAGTGCCGCCGCGAGGGCAACAATGGGGATACTCGCGAAGGCAGGTATTTTGCGTAAGGCGATTGCCGTTGAGTATCCGTTCAGCTTTGGCATCTGCAGATCAAGAATGACCATGTGGGGCGCGAAGTTCGGAGCCTTGTCTACAGCCTGCGCGCCGTCCTCGGCCTCCATCACCACGTAGCCCTGTCGTTCAAGGATGGTCCGCAGTAATTCCCTACTACTCACGGCGTCGTCTGCTATGAGGATCCTTCTCGCCGAGGGTCGCTCGGCACCCGTCGAGCGATCTGGGGATGGGGATGTCACAACTAAAGCTTAGAGAGGCCCCATGACAAAACTTGTGATTTAGATCACGTCTGGTTGTGCGGCAGAGTGAAATGGAACTTACTTCCCCTACCGAGTTCGCTTTCGACCCAGATTGTTCCCTTTTGCATCTCCACTAATTGCTTGCAGATTGCGAGCCCCAGGCCTGTTCCTTCACGCACACCGACGGGGGTCAAACCGACCTGGTAGAACTTCTCGAAGATCCTTGTGCGCTCTTCCGGAGCTATTCCCAGGCCAGTATCAGAAACAGAAATTCGAACGTTGTTGCCTTCAACGACGGCATCCACATGGACTTCGCCACCGGCCTGCGTGAATTTAGCTCCATTGCTGAGCAGGTTGTAGAGGATCTGGCGCAGCCTCATCGGGTCTGCGATGACGCTGAAGTCGATTTCATTGCCCATGCGAATGGAGACTGATCGCGACTCCGCATAGAGGCGGATGGCATTGATCGATTCGGCGACGATCATGAGCAACCGTACCGGCTCCGTATGCAGCTGAAGGCCGCCGGCCTCGATGCGACTGAGATCAAGGACGTCGTTGATCAAGCCAAGCAGGTGTTCGGAATCAACGTGAATATGGTGCAAAAACCGCCTCTGCTTGAAGTTGAGAGGACCTTCTCCCTCCTCTTCGAGCAGCTCTGTGAAGCCGATGATGGTGTGAAGCGGGGTGCGGAGTTCATGGCTGATGCTGGCCATAAACTCACTTTTGAGCTGGTTGAGGCGCTCGGCTTCCTTGTGCCTGGCCTCCAACTCGGTCATATAACTTTCCTGTAGCGTTCGGACGCGTTGTTCGGTCAGCTTGCGGTCGGTTACGTCGCGAATGACAGCGGTGACGTGGACACCGTTTTCGGTATTCATGGGGCTGAGGCTGATTTCTACAGGGAACCTGGTGCCATCCTTGCGCTGCGCGAAGAGGTCCAAGCCCAGGCCCATGGGGCGGCTTTTGCCTGCGGTTGCAAGGGTTTTGCGGTGGGCGGGATGGGCGGCGCGATTGGCTTCGGGGACCAGGAGATCGACATTTTGGCCCATCAACTCTTCGCGGGTGTAGCAAAACATTTTTTCGGCGGTGCGATTGGCGATGACGATAGCGCCGGCTTGATTGACCTGGAGGATGGCGTCGGGAGCGTCTTCGAGGAGCTCGCGGAATTTGCGTTCGGCGAGCATTTCGGCGCGGGCGTTGGCCTCCTGCTCGGTTAGGCGGGCTTTGCTTTCCGCGAGGGCGCCTACAGCCTCCGTGCGCTCGGTAATGTCGCGTGCAATCTTGGCGATGCCGATGGTCGTGCCGGTTGAATCGACGATGGGGGACAGGCTGAGGGAGACTAGTATCTTCTTTCCGTTCTTGTGCTTGCGGGACACCTCGGTGTGGTCGACACGACCGCCATGACGCAGGATTGCGAGGAAAAGGTCGATGCGTTCCTCTTCGCCGGGCCACGCGAGGAGAGAGACTGGCTGGCCGATGGCCTCGTGGCTTTCGTAGCCGAAGATCCTTGTTGCGGCGGCATTCCAGCTGGTAATTACGCCAGAAAGGGCCATGCCGAGGATCGCGTCGTCGGAAGATTCGACGATAGCGGCGAGCCACCGCTCTACATTCACGGGATTCTCGCCAGCCGGGAGAGGAGGAAAGATCTCGTTTGGATCGGAGACGCCACTGCTCATTGATATCCGCCGCGTCAAGTCTGACGGCTCATTTTATCCTTCGCGGCTAGGCGTTACTGGTCAATAGGAGTCGTAAACGTGTAAAACGGGGGATTTCTGCGCGACTGAGCCGCGGTTCGGGTCTCAAATCGACTGTTTGAGCCTGGTTTCGGGACGCATTTCGAGCATGTTTCGCGGTGTCGGCTACCTATCGGTTAGATAGATGGGTCATATGGCGCAGGTGCGGCGATTATCGTTATTTTGGGTGGGCGTTGAGCTGGTCGAGGGTGTGTTTGAGGGCGTCGAGCTTCTGGCCGGCTTCGGCTAGCTTGCCGGCGGCGGTGAGGCGCTGGTAGTCGGCGAAGTCACGACTGGCTTCAGCGATGAGGGACTGGGTGGTGGCGACTGGTTGAGTGGGTTGGGGAGTGTTGGGGGAGGGGGCAGCTAGCTGGGGGGCTTCGGAGGTGGTGAGTGAGGAGAGCTCGCCGCCGAAGAGCGAGGTTAGGGCGGACTGGAAGGTGGGGCCGTACGCTAGCTTGTCCTGAAGGGCGAGGACGACGAGGCGGAGCTCGGGCATGGGGCTTTGTTGGGCCTGGAGGTAGATGGGCTCGGCGTAGAGCAGAGCCTTGCCGGTGGGGATGACGAGCAGGCTGCCGCGGAGGACGTGCGAGCCCTGCTGGTTCCAGAGAGTGAGCTGGCCGGAGAGCTGGGCGTTCTGGTCGATGCGGGCTTCGATTTGTTGCGGGCCGTCGACTAAGCGGGTCTTCGGGAAGTCGTAGACTACGGCGGTGCCGTAGTCGTCGCCATCGCAACGGCCGGCAATCCAGCCGATGAGGTTGTTGCGGTTCGCGGGAGTGAAGGGGAGGATCTCGACGAACTCTTCCCTGTTTCCGCTGGGCAGCTTCATGAGGACGAAGTTGGGCTTCATGGGCATGACGGCTTGCTGGCCGTCGGCGTCGACGCCGTTTTCGGTGGCTACGGTCCAGAGGTCTTCGCGGTTGAAGAAGACCTCGGTGTTGGTCATATGGTAGAGGCCGTAGACCTGGGATTGCAGGGTGAAAATGTCTTCGGGGTAGCGAATGTGGCGGCGGAGGTCGGCGGGCATTGCGCTGGCGTCTTGGAAGAGGCTGGGGAAGATGCTGCGGTAGGTGGCGAGGATGGGGTCGGCAGGGTCGAAGTCGTAGAAGGTGACGGCGCCGTTGTAGGCGTCGATGACTACTTTGACGCTGTTGCGGATGTAGTTTACGGGGTTCTCGCCGAGGTTGTAGTGGGTGGAGTAGGGGTAGGTGTCGGAGGTGGTGTAGGCGTCGATGATCCAGGAGAGGCGGCCGCTGTCGCCGACGACGAGGTAGGGGTCCTGATCGAAGGTGAGAAAGGGGGCTAGGGCGGCGACGCGCTCGCGGATATTGCGGCGCATGAGCAGGCGGCTGTCGGGAGTGACGTCGTCACTGAAGGGTAGCTTGCCGATGTCGCCGCGATCGAAGGCGAGGAGGATGCGGCGAAAGAAGTTGCCGAGGACGATGCCGCCAGTGCCTTGATAGGAGGTGAAATTGTTGCCCTGGCCTTGCGGGTAGTCGAACTCCTGTTGGTGGGTGTTGACGTAGACGTCAGAGTTGGTGAGCTCGCCGAAGTAGATTTCGGGGCGGGTGACGGTGATGTTCTGGCTGGTGGCCTGGACGGGCATGTTGCTGAGCAGGAAGAGGGGCAGGCCTTCCGAGGTGAAGCCGTTGACGGGATTCATGGTGACGCCGTAGCCGTGAGTGTAGGTGAGGCGCTCGTTGATCCAGTTGCGGCTGCTGATGGGGAGCTTTTCGATGTTGAGCTCGCGGGCGGCGAGCATTACCTGGCGGGTGGTGCCGTTGACGTTGTAGCGATCGATATCGATGTCGGGGAAATCGTAGTAGGTGCGGATCTCCTGGACTTGGCGGAGGGTGTCCTGGAGGGCGCGCCAGTCCCAGAGGCGGATGTTCTGGAGGGTGGGCTGGTTGTTGGCGGCGTCGGCTGACTCGATGGTGGTTTCGGCGGGAAACTCCTGCTGATGGAAGCGGTCGAGGCCGTAGGCCTGGCGGGTGGCCTGGATGTTGTTGGCGATGTAGGGCGACTCGCGAACGAGCTCGTTGGGCTTGACGACGAAGTTGGAGACGTACCAGCCGATGAGGCCGAGGGCGACGTAGCAGATGGCGGCGGGAAGGATGGCGAACGCGATGACGCGGCCGCGGGGGAGGCGAAAGGCGTTGAAGGCGGCGATGACGGCGCCGGCGATGAGAGCGAGCGCAACGAGGAGGAGGCCGTGGATGGTGATGTGCGCGTCGGTGTAGTTGAGGCCGTCGAAGATGGTGTGGTGATCAAGGAGGAGCTCGAAGCGGCTGACGTAGACCATGCTGGCGACGACGAGCAGGAGGAAGGCGATGGCGGCGGAGAGGCCGCGCCAGGGGGAGGATCCGATGACCCCGGTGTGGCGCTTGTCGAGAGCGCGGGTGCTGCTGGTGATGACGAAGTAGATGGCGGCGGCGGCGCAGATGGCGAGGGCGAGGGTGAGGAGCCAGTCGTTGAGTAGGTTCCAGGCGGGGAGGGTGAAGAGATAGAAGGTGAGGGGGCGGGCGAAGATGGGGTCGGTGGCAGGGCCCGTTGCGTGGGGGGCGTACCAGAAGAGGGCGAGGGTGGACCAGTCCGACATGATGGACGCGCCGGAGATGAGGGCGATGATGATGGCGACGATGGGTGAGAGGATGCGGAGGACGGGCTCGACGGAGAGGTTGAAGGTCTGGCCGCCGAAGAGGATGGTGTGGGCGGCGGGGAGGTCGGCGGCGTGGGCGCGGCGGAGGGCGGTGAAGGCGGTGAAGAGGATGGCGAAGGTGAGGATGGCGACGGCGAGGAAGACGCCGGCCTGGAGGGTGATGACTTTCCAGAAGACGTCGGCGAAACAGAGGGAGCGGAACCACTGGAGGTCGACCCAGGAGGAGAGGATGGTGGTGGCGCTGAAGATGAGGACGAGGAGGATGAGGGCGGAGAGGATAAGGATGCGGTTACGCCATGAGGCGGGCTTGGTTTGTTTCGAGTCGATCAGGTGAGCCACGTTTCCTCCGCTTGAAGCGAGGTTCACGTCATGCAGAGATTGCGATGAAGGAACAGGGCGATTGTACAGTTTGCGGGCGATTGGCTGCGGAATGCGGATTTTGCTGGATGCTGCATCTTATGGGAAGGCACTATAGTTAGTCGCAGGCGAAGTTGCGCCGGAAAGTATTAGATACGCATGGAATTTCATATCTCACGATCGATCCGCGAACGGCTGGACCTGAAGGACGTTCTGTTCAGCTTCACGGGGAATGTTGTCTTTGCGAATGTTGCTGCCGCACGGAAGCTTGCCCAGGATTTGAATGAGTTGCCGGGAACCGAGCCAGGCACAGAAGGACAAGTTAACGCGGGCGCGTTGTTTGCGATGGGGATGATTGATGAGTTGAGCCATGCGCTGGTGGCGCGGTATCGGAGGGAGCAGGATCCGGTGGTGATGGCTGCGGCGGTGAAGTGGCTGGGGGCGCAGGTGACTCCGGCGGAGAGTGAGCGACTGCTGCTGCGATTCGTGCAGCAGTTCCCTACCGTGGATGTGTACCGCGGGACGGTGACCGCGGAGGAGTGGCTGAAGGGCGAGACGGTGGGGCAGTCGAATCGTGAGATTGCGTTTGAGGAGATGCTGCTGCTTTGGATTGCGAATAGTAATCCGGCGTTTCTGCCGTTCAAGCGACTGTTCGATGACAAGCTGCTGAAGGAGCAGACGGCTTATAAGGGGGCGACGACAGGGCTGCCGGATTTTTTTGCGACGCGGCCGAAGATTGATCGGAGCCTGGGGACGTTGCTGGATGCGCTGCGGGCGCCCATGCTGACCTCGCCGGACTCGTTGACCGGGCAACTGGATTTCATCAGCGAGAAGTGGTCGGAGTATCTGGGCGAGGATTTGAAGAAGGTGCTGCTCGCGATCGATGTGCTGCGCGAGGAAGAGCTGGCGATCTGGATGAGGTTTCATCCGCCGGGGCCGGACTGGCATCGGCATGGAGAGTATCGCGGGGGTGAGGGGTTTGTTGGGGATGAATATATTGGGTTTGATTCGGAGTATGTGACTGGGCCGGATGGGGTGCGGCGGCTGCGGTATCCCGCGGGCTACCAGGCGCCGCTGACGGAGTATGAGGCGTTCAGCGCGGATCAGGCTTGGATGCCGACCGTCGTGTTGATGGCGAAGAGTACGTATGTGTGGCTGGAGCAGCTGTCGAAGAAATATCTGCGGCACATTCATCGGCTGGATCAGATTCCGGATGAAGAGCTGCGGCTGCTGGCCGATCGCGGGATTACGGGGCTGTGGCTGATTGGGTTGTGGGAGCGGAGTCGAGCGTCGAAGACGATTAAGAGGCTGAGGGGAAATCGCGAGGCGGTGGCGTCTGCTTACTCGCTCAAAGACTATTCGATTGCCGAGGACTTGGGGGGCGAACAAGCTTACGAGACTTTGAAGTATCGCGCGGCCATGGCGGGGTTGAGGCTGGCTAGCGATATGGTGCCGAATCATATGGGGATCGATTCGGATTGGGTGATTGAGAATCCCGACTGGTTTATCTATCGGTGGGAGAGCCCGTTCCCTGCTTATAGTTTTGAGGGGCCGGATCTTTCGACCGACAGCCGCGTGGAGATCAAGATTGAGGACCATTATTACGACCAGACGGATGCGGCGGTGGTGTTTCGGCTGAGGCATTATCGCGATGGGGCTACGCGGTTTGTGTATCACGGCAACGATGGGACGACGTTTGCGTGGAACGATACGGCGCAACTGGATTACTCGAAGGATTATGTGCGCGAGCATGTGATCCAGGTGATTTTGAATGTGGCTCGGCGGTTTCCGATTATTCGGTTTGACGCGGCCATGGTGCTGGCGAAGCGGCATGTGCAGCGGCTTTGGTTTCCGCTGCCGGGTGCGGGCGGATCGATTCCGTCGCGGGCTGAGAATGCGATGTCGCAGGAGGCGTTCGATGCGCTGATGCCGCATGAGTTCTGGCGCGAGGTGGTGGATCGCGTCGCGGTGGAAGTTCCGGGAACGCTGCTGCTGGCAGAGGCGTTCTGGCTGTTGGAGGGGTACTTCGTTCGGACGCTGGGAATGCATCGCGTGTACAACAGCGCGTTCATGAACATGCTGCGCGATGAGGAGAATGCGAAGTATCGGTCGTATCTAAAGAAGACGGTGGAGTTCGATCCGGATATTTTGAAGCGGTACGTGAACTTCATGAGCAATCCGGATGAGCGGACGGCTATTGATCAGTTTGGGTGGGGCGATAAGTACTTTGGCGTGTCGGTGCTGCTGGCTACGCTGCCGGGACTGCCGATGTTTGGGCATGGGCAGATTGAGGGATATACCGAGCGGTATGGGATGGACTTTAAGCAGGCTCGGCTGGATGAGAAGCCGAATGAGGGGATGATTGCTCGGTATCAGCAGTTGATTGCGCCGCTGCTGAAGAATCGGCGACTGTTTGCGGATAGCACGGACTTTGTGATGTATGACTTCTGGACGGACTACGGGGACGTCGATGAGAACGTGTTTGCGTACTCCAATATGTGCGGGGATCAGAGGGGGCTGATTCTTTATAACAACCGGTACGGATCGACGCATGGGACGATCAAGATGTCGGTGGGATATTTGGAGAAGCAGAGTGGGGCGCTGCGGCAGAAGAGTTTGTATGAAGGGCTGAGGCTGCCGTGGGAAGACGATGCGATTCTGGCGTATCGCGATACGGCGCAGGGGCTGGAATATCTTCGGCGGGCGCGGGATTTTCGCGATCATGGGCTGACGGTGGACTTGCGCGGGTATCAGCATTTGGTGTTGCTGGATTGGCGCGAGTTGAGGCCGTCGGAGGCTTATCCGTGGGACCGGCTGTGCGATGCGCTGCATGGGTCGGGGGTATATAGCGTGGATGAGGCGCTGTCGCAGCTAAGGCTGCAGCCGCTGGTGGATACGCTGCACCGGACGATCAGCGAAGAGACTATCCAGATGTTCGCGAAGGCGGCGTATGCGTCGTTGACGCGGGGGCTGGAGGTTGAGGCGAAGGCGGGCAAGAAGGCGAAGGCCATGGCGACGAAGGAACCGGCTGCCAAGCCTGAGGCTGTGGCGAAGAGTTCCGCGTTCGAGGACGGCATGAGTGAGTTTGTCGCGAGCGTGCACCGGTTTACTGAGACGGCGTTGTATTTGGCGCAGATCAGCGGGATGCAGTTGGATGCGGCTGGGGATGGGCCTGCCTGGATCTCGGCGGCAACGGAGAGCATTGACGAAGAGGGTGCAGGGAAGAGTCCTGTGGCCGGACATACGAAAGACAGCAGAGACGGTGCCGGCCTGGCAAAGAACGACGAGGTTGCTGGCGCGAAGGTGCGCAATGACAGTGCTGGCGCGACCGATGGCGATGGCTCGGCGATGGAGGATCGCGCGGCGGTGATCAGTGCGGCGGCGGTGCGGCTGCCGTGGATGGTGTTGAAGTATCCGGAGGCGATGCAGGCGGCGGCTCGGTATGTATTGCCGAGCAACGATGTACGGATTTCCGCGGCGCAGACGTGGGCGCCGGTGATGGCATGGATCGCGCTGCGGGAGCTTCCTACGCCGGCGGCGGCGCTAGCGCTGTATGACGGGCTGCGGCTGCGGCATGCGCTGGCAGAGGCGTTCTCTGCGGTGGGCGTGCACGGAGAGCAGGCGTGGCGAGCGGCGGCACAGGTTCGGGCGCTGCTGATGATGAATCAGTTTGGGTCGTGCTCGGCTGCGGTACGGTCAGCGGAGTTCTGGAACGACGCGGATGTGCGCTGGCTGACGGGGATTCATGGAGGGGTTGATGAGCCGGAGTACTTTACGCAGGAGGGCTTCGATTCGTTTGTGTGCTGGCTGAAGCTGCCGGCGCTGATTGCGATTGCGGAGGGTGCGACGATTCAGACGAAAGAGGCGCAGGACATTACAGCGATTGCGGCGAATCTGGCGTATGCGGCCAAGGTTGCCGGCTACGAGGTGCATCGGTTTCTGGATGTGCTGCGCACGGGAGATCTGAAGAAGCGGCGGGATCCGGAGATTGCGGACTTGAGCGTTGCCGGGGAGTGAGGCCCTGACAAGATGTGTACGGTTCGTGACAGAATAATAGGCAGATATGATGCCTGACGAAAAGATCGCTACGCCCTTGCATGACGTTGAAAGCCCTGCCGAAGAATCGACCGAATCGTTCAGCGAGATGCTGGCCGAGTTTGAGCATAGCCACACGCATAAGGCGGGCGGCGATGCGAAACAACTTGAGGGGACGGTGGTGTCGCTAGACGCGGAGTTTGTGTACCTGGATATCGGGTACAAGACTGAGGGAATTTTGCCGCGCACGGCGTTTGCGAATGATGCCGAGGGCGTGGAGGTGGGGAATAAATTTTCCGTGTCGGTGAAGGGCCGCAACGTGGAGCGGTACTACGAGCTGTCGCTGCTGCGGGTGGCGCAGGCTACGGATTGGGCGTCGTTGGAAGAGGCGTTTGCGCAGAAGACTGCTGTGGTGGGAACGGTTACGGGCGTGGTGAAGGGTGGGCTCACCGTGGATGTGGGCGTGCGGGCGTTTCTGCCGGCGTCTCGCAGTGGGGCGCGTGAGGCGGGAGAGATGGAAAAGCTGGTGGGGCAGCAGATTACTTGCCGGATTACGAAGCTGGATACGGAAGAAGAAGACGTGGTCGTGGATCGGCGGGTCGTGCTGGAAGAAGAGGCGTTTGCCGTGCAGGGGGCGCGCGTTGCTGGGCTGAGCGAGGGCGAGGTGGTGACGGGGACGGTACGGAGTTTTGCGGCTTATGGGGCGTTCGTCGATATTGGGGGTGTGGATGGGTTGCTGCATATCAGCGACATGGCTTGGAGTCGCGTGAAGGCGGCGGAAGATGTGCTAAGCGTGGGGCAGCAGATTGAGGTGAAGATTCTTAGCGTGGATCCGGAGACGAAGCGGATTTCGCTGGGGCTGAAGCAGTTGCAGCCGGAGCCTTGGGACGGTGCGGCGGCGACTTATACGGTGGGCCAGCGGATTACCGGGACGGTGACGCGGCTGATGGACTTTGGGGCGTTCGTGGAGTTGGAGCCGGGGATTGAGGGGCTGATTCACGTGTCCGAGATGTCGTGGGTGAAGAAGGTGCGGAAGCCGAGCGACATGCTGAAGGAAGGCGACAGCGTGGAGGCGGTGGTGCTGGCGGTGAGCCCGGCGGAGAAACGGATATCGCTGGGGCTGAAGCAGGCGCTGGGCGACCCGTGGAGCGACGTGGCGAAGAAGTTTGGGATTGGATCGCAGGTGGAGGGGCCTGTGACGCGGCTGACGAAGTTTGGGGCGTTCGTGGAGCTGGCCGAGGGGGTGGAGGGACTGGTGCACGTGAGCGAGATCGTCGCGGACCGGCGGATTAATCATCCACAGGATGTGCTGCATGTGGGCGAGCGGGTGAAGGCGCAGGTGGTGGCGGTGGATCCGGAGAAGCGGCAAATCAAGCTGAGCATGAAGCAGCTGGTGCCGACGGGGTTGGGCGAGTATCTGGAAGAGCATCGGGCGGGCGACACGGTGTCGGGCCGGGTGGTGGAGCAGGGGCTTGAGTCGGTGGTAGTGGAGTTGGGCGAGGGGATTCGGGCGAGCTGCCCGGTGGAGGCGAGTGCGGCGGCCGAGGAGAGCGCGGGGAGTGGCGGGGTAGACCTGTCGCAGCTGAGCTCCATGCTGAGCGCGCGGTGGAAGGGTGGGGCGAACACGGCGAAGAAGAAGGCTGAGCCGCTGGCGGTGGGGCAGATCCGGAGCTTCCTGATTGTGAAGCTGGATGCGGAGGCGCAGACGATCGAGCTAAAACTGGCGTAAGGCCTGGGTATAGTTTAGCTTGCAGTTACGGGAGTAACTGGCATCGAATGTGACGGTAGTCCACAGGGGGGTGGGGGACGTCACGAGATTCACGCAGCATTGAAGTTCCATTCACATTGGCGCTGTATCTGTGAAGGTGTTCTTAAAACACCATTTGGATTGAGGCGCGCAGAATGATTCGTCAGGTTTCAGCACTTTCGTTAATTGCACTTATGGTGCTCACTGGTTGCACCGGATATTCGCCTGCTCCAGCCACGGTGATTTATCCGCCGGTGGTTACGCCGGTGACCAGTGCACAGGTGATCAAGCATGTGGTGGTGATCTTCAACGAGAACATCTCGTTTGACCATTACTTTGGAACGTATCCCAACGCGGCGAACCTCACGACGAATTCGTCGAAGTTCACGGCAGCGACGGGGACGCCAACGAATATCGCGAACTACGTGACGAGCCCGGGATTGCTGACGGCTAACCCTAACCTGAACATTGTGAATGCTGCGGGTGCGACGAATCCGTTCCGTCTGGATCCTAGCCAAGCAGGCACGAACGACCAGGACCATAACTATGGACCGGAGCAGACGGCGTTCGATGGCGGCAAGATGGACCAGTTTCCGCTGTCAGTTGGTACGGCGGATGGGCTGGCCCTGGCGACCGCGACGGCTGCGCCGTCCATTGCCAACACGACTGGCCTGACGATGGGCTACTACGATGGCAACTCGGTGACGGCGCTATGGAACTATGCGCAGCACTATGCGCTGAACGACCACTCGTTCGGGAGCACGTTTGGTGCTTCGACGCAGGGTGCGCTGAACCTTGTGGCGGGCCAAACGAATGACGTGGCGACGTACACTACGGGCGCGGCGTCGGGTGTGGTTGCCGATGGACAGGGCGGATTCACGCTGATTGGGGATGAAGATCCGGCAAACGATGTGTGCTCGTCTGCGAGCGCGAATGTGAGCATGGGCGGAAAGAATATCGGCGACCTGCTGAACGCTGCGGGGGTTAGCTGGGGATTTTTCTCAGGCGGCTTCAACCTGAGCATCACCAACAGCAATGGGACAACCGGCTGCGCGCGCACGACGGCGGCGGTGCACATCCCGGGCAATCCGCTGAAGGCCGATTACATTCCGCACCACCAGCCGTTCCAGTATTATCCGAGCACGGCAAATCCGACGCACATTCGGCCGGTATCTACGGCAGTGATTGGTACGGCGGCGGACACAGGCGCGAGCACGGCGAATCATCAGTATGATTCGCAGGATTTTACGGCAGCGCTGGCGGCGGGCAATCTGCCGGCAGTGAGTTTTATCAAGGCTCCGGGGTTCCAGGATGCGCATGCTGGCTACTCGGATCCACTGGATGAGCAGACGTTCGTGGTGAACACGATCAATGCAATTGAGCAGTCAAGCTTCTGGTCGAGCACGGCAATCATCATTGCCTATGACGATTCCGACGGTTGGTACGACCACTTGACTGATTTTGTGAACGGCTCGGCCACCGCGGCGGATTCGCTGAACGGAACGGGCGTTTGCATCAGCGCGGGTGCGGCGGCATCGGCCCTACCGGGACCGAACTCTGACGGGAAGCCGGTGCAGGGACGTTGCGGACATGGGCCGCGGCTGCCACTGCTGGTGATCTCGCCGTGGGCGAACAAGAACTATATCGACAACACAGTGACGGACCAGGCGTCGGTGATTCGGTTTATCGAGGACACGTTCCTGAGCAGCCAGAGGATTGGGACGGGTTCGTTCGACTCCAGCGCCGGCACGCTCGATAACATGTTCAACTTCACCAACAACGTGGTGCCGAATCCGAATGTTGTGCTGCTGAATCCGACGACTGGCGCGGTAACCAGCGGCAACTAGGCGGCGTTCACGGATTATTCACACAGTCTGTTTAACTTGATAGCACGCACTCGATCACACACGGGTGCGTGCTTCTTCTTTTTGGAATTCATGGAGACCTGATCGCTTGTCTGGCAGCCGACGTCGTTTTCTTCAGCAGGTGTCGGCCATGGGTGTGGCGTGGGGTGCGCGGCCCGGTTTACTGGCGCAGACGATGCAAGGGATGGCCATGCCGTCGGGACCGGTGGTGCGCTCGGATGAACCGCCACGGGTCATGCTGCATTCGCTGGGGCTAACGCCGTTTGTGGATGCGCTGCCGATTCCTGAGCGCGTGACGCCGGTGGGACCGCATCCGCAGCGGGTGGTGATGCGCGAGATCCATGCAAAGGTGCACCGGGATGTTCCGCCGACGCGGTTGTGGAGTTACGGGAGTACGCCGGTTGGGCCGCTGATTGAAGGCCGGAGCGGCCGGGCGATGCGGGTGGAGTGGGTCAATTCCCTGCCGCAGAAACATTTTCTGCCGGTGGATTACTCGCTGCATGGTTGTGGCCGCGATCTGCCGGAGGTAAGAACAGTGGCGCATCTGCATGGGGCGCGGGTGCCGACGAAGGATGATGGATATCCGGATGACTGGTATGCGCCGGGCAATAGCCGTACGTGCCACTATCCGCTGGAGCAGGAGTCGGCGACGCTGTGGTATCACGATCACGCGATGGGGTTGAATCGGCTGAATATCTATGCGGGCTTGCAAGGGATGATGTTGCTGCGCGATGAGCGCGAGGACTCGCTGCATCTGCCGAACGGGCGGTATGAGATTCCACTGGTGCTGTATGACCGGAACTTCAGCGTGGATGGGCAGTTGTACTATCCGACGTCTGGAGATCTCGAGCATCCGTGGGTTCCGGAGTTTGATGGCGACGCGATTTTGATCAATGGGAAGATTCGGCCATACGTCGAGGTTGAACCGCGGCTGTATCGGTTGCGGGTGCTGAACGGGGCGAACAGCCGGTTCTTCGCGTTGTCGATGGAGAAGGGGCAGCCGTTCTGGCAGGTTGGGTCGGACCAGGGATTGCTTTCGGCTCCGGTGAAGCTGGGATATCTGAATTTGGCGCCGGCGGAACGGGCGGATTTGCTGATTGATTTTTCGCAGGCAGCGGGGCAGCACGTTCACTTGAAGAATGGCGGGCTGGAGATTCTGCAATTCCGGGTGGGTCCTGCGCGCACGCGTGCTACGCGCACGGCGGGCGTTAAGGACAGTGGTAGTTCCCTGCTGCCGGTGAAGTTTCCTGCTGCGTTCGAGCCGGTGGTGAGGACCGACGTGGCGACGGCTACGGTTACACGGACGATTACGCTGGATGAGGCGCTGAATGGGCGCGGCGATTCGATGCTGATGGTGTTGAATCGCAAGCGTTGGATGGAGCCGGTGACGGAAAAGCCGAAGCTGAACTCGACGGAGATCTGGGAGTTCGTGAATTTGACGGAAGATACGCATCCGATTCATCTTCACCTGGTGCGGTTCCAGGTGCTGGATCGCAGGACGTTTGATGTGTTTGCGTATCGAAATGCGAAGGGGTTGCGGTACCTTGCGGCGGCGATGGCTCCGGAGCCTAATGAGATGGGGTGGAAGGATACTGTGCAGTGCCCGCCAGGTATGATCACGCGTATCATCACGAAGTTTGAGGGGTATACAGGAAAGTATTTGTATCACTGCCATATTCTTGAGCATGAGTCGAATGACATGATGCGGCCGTTTGAAGTGGTGGATGAGGCCTGACGTAGGTGCCTGCCGCTTCGAGGAATTTGTGAAGAGGGATGTTCTCTAAACGCGGCTTAGTGGAAATGGGCTTAGATTGCCAAGCCTACCCCAGCGGCTAAAGCCGCATCGGTGGTGGGGTGTTATGGCAAGGCTGAAGCCGTGCCCCTTCGAGAGAGGGATGGGTCTCATGGCATGGGTGAACGCGTGCCCCTCGAGAGTCGTGGTGGGGATGCGTGACCTTCATGGCGAGTGCGCTTAGAATGCATGAAAGGCGTACCAGCGTTCGAGGAGATTGCCGATGTCGGTAAAGGATGAAGAGAAGGTAGAGGCCCCTGCGCGGGTGGGAAATGTAACGCGGCGCTCGTTTCTTTCGCAGGTGGGTGCTGCGGGCGTAGCGGTGACGACTGCGCCGCTGGTGGCTCGGGCTGCGCAGGTCGTGGAACCAGATGCGAAGTCCGCAGGTACGGCCGAGAAGGTGGAGAATGCCGTTGCCATCACGCTGAACGTGAATGGGAAGGCGTACCCGATCGAAGTGGACGCTCGCGCGACGCTGCTGGATGGATTGCGTGAGACGATCTCGCTGACGGGGACGAAGAAGGGCTGCGACCACGGGCAATGCGGGGCTTGTACGGTGCATGTGAACGGGCGGCGGATCAACTCGTGCCTGACACTGGCGGTAATGCATGAGGGCGATGCGATCACGACGATTGAGGGACTGGGTGGGCCGGAAAATCTTCATCCGATGCAGGCTGCGTTCGTTGAGCATGACGGCTATCAGTGCGGGTACTGTACCTCGGGGCAGATCATGTCTGCGGTGGCGCTGCTGAAAGAACCGTGCGGCCCGAAGGATGCGGATGTGAAGGAGTTGATGAGCGGGAATATTTGCCGTTGCGGCGCGTATCCAAATATTGTTGCGGCGATCCAACAGGTTCGGCAGCGCGCATAACCGCGCAGATTGAGAGGGAGATGCATGGAAGCCTTTACTTATTCCCGTGCTACCGACGCAGCGCAGGCGACGAGTACCGTTGCGCAGGGCGGCGTTCGGTTTATTGCGGGGGGGACGACGCTGCTGGATTTGATGAAGCTGGATGTTGAGCGGCCGACGCGGCTGGTGGACATCAATCGCATTGGGCTGGATACGATTGAGCGGCTGCCGGATGGCAGGCTGCGGGTGGGCGCGCTGGTGCGGAACTCGGATCTTGCGCATCATGCAGTGGTGCAGGCGGAATATTCGGTGCTGTCGCAGGCGCTGCTGGCGGGGGCTTCGGCGCAGTTGCGGAATATGGCGACGACCGGCGGGAACCTGCTGCAACGGACGCGCTGTATGTATTTTCGGAATACGGCAATGGCATGTAACAAGCGCACACCAGGCTCGGGGTGCGCGGCGATTGAGGGGGACAATCGTTCGCTGGCGATTTTGGGAACGAGCAAGGATTGTATTGCTACGAATCCGTCGGACATGAATGTGGCGCTGACCGCGCTGGAGGCGGTGGTTACGATCCAGGGCAGCAAGGGATCGCGTGATGTGCCGATCGGAGACTTCTTTTTGCTGCCGGGAACGACACCGCATATTGAGACAGTGGTGGCGCCGGGCGAGCTGATTACGCATGTGACGCTGCCGGCGGCGCGGCAGGGGTCGAAGCAGGTGTATCTGAAGCTGCGAGATCGGGCGTCGTACGAGTTTGCGCTTTCGTCGGCCGCGGTTGTTGCGGAGATTTCGAGCGGAAGGATCTCGTACATACGAGTGGCGATGGGTGGGGTGGGAACGAAGCCGTGGAGGGCGCATGAGGCCGAGGCGGCGCTGCTGCATCAACCTGCAGAGTTGGCGGTATTTCATCGGGCAGGAGCGGCGGCGGTGCGAGAGGCGCGGCCGCAGTCGGAAAACGGCTTCAAAGTTGAACTGACGAAGCGCTGTATCGCGCATGCGCTGACACTCGCGACTGCTAATGCATAAGGGAACGCGTAAGGAGATTTTGATGGCAACGCAATCTACTGTTCCACCCCGCACCAATGGTTCGCTGCCGCGCGTCGATGGACCGCTCAAGGTAAGCGGAGCGGCGATGTATTCGTCTGACTACAACCTGCCGGGAATGCTGTATGCGGTGCCAGTGTGCTCAACGATTGCGAGCGGGAAGATTACGAAGCTCGATGTCAGCAAGGCGCAAGGTATGCCGGGCGTGAAGGCGGTGTATCACAACGGCAATTTTGGAAAGGTCTTTCGCACGGCGCCACCAACGGGGTTTGCGGGAATTCTGGACGAGAAGCGGCCGCCGTTTGAGGACAATGTGGTTCGGTACTACGGGCAGTATGTGGCGGCAGTGGTAGCGCTGACGTTTGAGCAGGCGACGGCGGCTGCGAACGCGGTGGTGGTTACGTATGAGGCAGCGCCGATCAACGTGTCGACCAAGTTTACCGAGGCTGAGGCGGTTGAGAAGCCGAATGAGGATTCCAAACGTGGGGATCCGGATGCTGCGTTCAAGACGGCGCCCGTAAAGATTGACGAGACGTACGCTACGCCTACGGAGACACACAATCCGATTGAGCTGCACGCTTCGGTGGCGAACTTCGATGGGCAGAATTTCACGCTGTATGAGACGACGCAGGCGGTGTGCAACTCGCAGGATGTGCTGGCGCAGATGCTGGGAGTGCCGATAGAGAATGTGCGGGTGATTTCGCGGTTTTTGGGGTCAGGCTTTGGGGGTAAGCTGTGGCCGTGGCCGCATGCGCTGATTGCGGCGCAGGCTTCGCGAAATTTGGGACGGCCGGTGAAGCTGGTGGTGAGCCGCGACATGATGTTCCAGAACGTGGGACATCGGCCGCGGACGCAGCAGCGGGTGCGGCTGGGGGCGACTCCTGACGGCAAGCTGGTGGCGCTGATGCACGATTCGCTGAATCATACGTCGATACTGGACGATTACTCGGAGGGTTGCAGCGAGGCGACGGGCTACAGCTACAGCGTGTCGAATCTTCGCGCTACGTCGGCGATTGTGCGGAGGAATGTGGGAACGCCTACGTCGATGCGCGGGCCTGGCGCGGTGCCGGGGTTGTTTGCTACGGAGTCGGCGATGGACGAGCTGGCGATTGCGCTGAAGATGGATCCGATCAAGCTGCGGTTGCTGAATGAGCCGGCAATGGATGAGGATAAGAAGCTTCCCTTCTCTTCGCGACATTTTGTGGAGTGTCTGCATGTCGGTGCGGAGAAGTTTGGATGGTCGCGCTACACGCCGGCGGTGGGTTCGATGAAGGGCACGGGCGAGCAGAGTGGATTGACGCTGGGGTGGGGCGTTGCTGGGTGCTCGTGGATTGCGGAGAGCTGCGAGGCACATGCGACGGTGGAACTACTGTCGAATGGGAACGCGCGGGTGTCGTGCGCTACACAGGATATTGGCACGGGGATGTACACGGTGCTGTCGAACATAGTGGCCGAGCGGACGGGTTTGCCGAACGATCGGATTGAGGTGGTGCTGGGCGATACGAATCTGCCGCTGGGGCCGATTTCGGGTGGGTCGTGGGCAACGGCGAGCGTGATTCCTGCGGTGCTTGACGCTGCAAACAATGCAATTGGGAAGCTGTTTGCGATTGCTACGGCGGGGCCGGATGCGGCGTTTGTCGACCATGAGCCAAAGGATCTGGACTTCGGCGATGGGAAGGTGCGGCTGAAGGACGGAGATGCGAAGACGGCGATTTCGTTTGAGGAGATTCTGACGAAGGCGAGCGTGCGGAGCGCGACGGGCAACGGGAAATCGAGTGGGAGCTTTGGTGCGCCGGATCGGAAGTTTTCGCAGCACTCGTTTGGTGCGCAGTTTGTGGAGGTGACGTGGGAGCCGGAGACGGCGCGGCTGCGTGTGTCGCGGGTGGTGACGGTGATCGATGGGGGACGGATTCTGAATCCGAAGCCGGCGCGGAATCAGATTGAGGGCGCGGTGGTGATGGGGGTCGGGATGGCACTGTTTGAGGCTACTCATTATGATGCGGGGTCGGGTGCACCGATCAACAACAATCTAGCGGACTATATTCTGACGACAAATGCCGATGCGCCAAACATTGAGGTGACGTTCCTGGATCATCCCGACCTGGTGATTAATCCGCTGGGGGCGAGGGGCGTTGGAGAGATTGGGCTGGCGGGGGTTGCGGCGGCGATTGCGAACGCCGTGCATCATGCGACGGGTGTGCGGGTTCGCGAGCTGCCGATACGGATTGAGGATCTGCTGGGTGCCCAGCGGCTCGCGTAGGGGTTAGCGGGTGAAGAGGGCCAGGGGGATGGATTCGCCCATGGCCTTGTATCCGGCTGGCGATGGATGAAGGTGATCGCCGCAATCATAGGCGGGCAGGAGACGGTCGGGGTGGGCCGGATCGCGGACGACCTGGTCGAAGTCGATGACGGCATCGAAGTGTCCGGGAGTGCGAATCCAGGCGTTAATTGTTTGGCGATCGGCTTCGCTCAAGGGGCCGGGGTGGTAGTAGTCGGAGCCGACGTAAGGCGTGATTGTGGCTCCGTAGACGCGCAGCTGGTGGGCGTGGGCGCGCGTGATGATCTGCTGGTAGGCGGCGAGGATTCGCTGGACGAGGGCGGCGTGTTTGTCGGGGGACACTTCCCCGTCGCGCGTTAGGCCACCGAGATCGTTGACGCCTTCGAGGACGATGACCCAACGTGCGCCGGGCGGGGCCAGGACGTCGCGATCGAAGCGCGCCAGAGCGTTGGGGCCGAGACCGTCGGTGAGGAGATGATTGCCGCCGATGCCCTGGTTGGAGACGCCGATGGTCTGCATGCCGGGCGTGCGCTGGAGGTGGGCGGCGAGCGCGTCGGGCCAGCGGGCGTTGCCGTTGGTGGTGGCCGCGTGACCGTCGGTGATCGAGTCGCCGAGAGCGATGATGGTGGCGGCTTCCGGAGTGGTTTGCACGTCGACTTCGGAGAGCTGAAACCAGTGGTCGATCTTGCTGGGGCTGGAGAGGGCGGGCGCGGAAACTACGTCGCCATGGACGTACCAGGAAGTGGCGCGCGAGCCGGGATGACTGGTCTCGCGTGCGGGTGGGGCGTCAAGATGGAAGGAGATGGCGAGATCCGAGAGCGCGGGGACATTGAGGTCGACGGGGTCGGAGACGAACTCTGCGCCGGCGGGGATGGTGACGTCGGGGGCGCCAGCGAAGGTGAGGGCGCGATCGGTTTGGGGGTCGATGGCGGCAGCGTCGGGTGCGAGAGGTTTTGCGATGTGGGCCGATGTAATGTGCAGCGGCTCAGTACCAAAGGCGTTGGAGAGATGCACGCGTAGCGCGGAGCCACCGGCTGAGAGGTGTACGATCTGGCGCAGCGTGACGTCCGTAAGATCCGCCGGGGCCATGGCATTCTGCGGCTCGGGGACCTGTTGTGAAGAGCCCCAGCTGGCGATCCAGGTCGGTGGTGCGGGTGATGTTTGAGCGCGCAGGCAAGGCGCGAGCGAGACGAAGGCAAGCGCAAGAAAGATCGACGAGTGAATGCGGGGAATGGGCTTCATGGGAAACGATTTAGTATTGCTCAACAACTATATCGTTTTACGCGCGGCCCGACCAACTAGAATTGCCGGAACGTTGATTGCGCGGTTTGTTTGATTCCGGGAGAGACTCTTGATTTGCAGAGCTAGTATCTTCGTTGTCTTGTGCTTGCTGTGCGGCCTCACGGCCCATGGCGCTTCGTTGCCGGCGGTGCGGCAGATGGGCGATGCGACGCAGCTGATCGTGGATGGCAAGCCGTATCTGATTCTCGGGGGCGAGCTGGGAAACTCTGCCGCGGGTACCGCGGCGCAGGCCGATGAGATTCTGCCCAAGCTCGCGCAGATGCATTTGAACACGGTACTTATGCCGGTGGCGTGGGAGCAGATCGAGCCAGTTGAAGGGACATTCGACTTTCAGATTCTTGATCATTGGATTGACGTGGCGCGGCTGCAGCATCTTCATTTGGTGTTGCTGTGGTTTGGGAGCTGGAAGAATAGCGTGTCGAGCTATGCGCCCGCATGGGTGAAGGGAGATCCTGCACAATTCCCTCGCGCCATGGCCGCCGATGGAACTCCTCTCGAGATTCTTTCAACGCTGGGCGAGCAGACGCAGAGGGCGGACGGGCGGGCCTTCTCTTCCCTGATGAAGCATGTGCGCGATGTGGACGAGGGGCAGCAGACGGTGCTGATGGTGCAGGTGGAGAATGAGGTCGGGTACCTGGGATATGGGCGCGACCGATCGACGGCAGCCAACGAGATGTTTCATCGCGAGGTGCCTGCGGATTTGATTCAGGCGCTGGAGGCGAAGCAAGAGGACCTTTCACCTGAACTTCGCGCACATTTCCATCCGCAGGGAAAGACGTGGCAGGAGGTTTTTGGGGACGCGGCGGATGAGGTCTTTATGGCCTGGAACTACGCGAGGTATATTCAGTCGGTAGCTGCAGACGGTAAGCGGACCTATGCGTTGCCAATGTATGTGAACTGCCAATTGCCGGCGCCGGGCGAGCGTGCGGGCGAGTATCCGAGTGGCGGGCCGCATCCTGCTTATCTCGAGGTGTATCGAGTGACCGCGCCTGCGTTGGACTTCTTTTCGCCAGATATTTACTGGCCGGATTTCGAGTATTGGATCGACCGGTACCGCCTAAAAGATAACGCAGTGTTTGTTCCGGAGGCGCGCATCGACAGCGCTCCCGTTAATGCGTTCTATGCCTATGGGGAGGCGAAGGCGTTCGGATTTTCTCCGTTCGGGGTGGACTCAGTCGATAGCAAGGGCGACCCGGATGCAGGGATGAGCGGCGCGTATGAAGTGCTGGGCAGCCTGGATACTATGATTCTTTCGGCGCAGGCTTCGGGCAAGATTCGCGGCGCCGTGATGAGGGAGAGCAGCCCACGACCAAGCAAGACGGTGGCGCTGGGTGGTTATTTGTTCGAGGCGGCGCTAGCTCGTTCGTGGCCTGAAAAGAAACTGTTGAGCAGCGATGGCGCGATGATGGTGATCGAAGCAGCGCCGAACGAGTTTTTTGTCGCAGGGAGGGGGCTTTATGTTTCCTTTCTGCGGGATCCCAATGTCGATAACAAGGTTGCGGGCATCGCGAGCATTGAGGAGGTCCGCCGCGACCACGGAGAATGGGTTACCGTGCGGCGACTGAATGGGGACCAGTCGAACCAGGGGCGCGAGTTGCTGATGGATGGGCGGGGTTTTCGGGTGTATCGCGTGAAGCTGTATGCGATTGAGCGGGCGGCGGCGCGGGAATGATCGGGTACTAGCGGGCAAGATGGACAAATACCAGCTCGGAGCTAAGTGGATCTTGCAGATGGATTGAGATGCCTCGCAGTTTTAATTGTTGCCCGCTCATAACCTCGTCGGGAGAGGTTCCATCTTCGAAGTGAATTTGATACTGAGCGTCATCGCGAAGGCCTGCGAGGCGGAAGGAGTGCCGCGGCTCATCGTGAATGCTTCCCCGGAATGCGAAGAGGACGCCGGCTGCCTGCTTGGGATCCCACAATTCCATTCCATCCCAATGGATGCCGTTGGGCCGGTCGGAGACGTGGTAGAGATTCGCGTCACGAATTAGGGGTCTCAGTTGTGTTTTGTACAGCGCGAACGCCTGACGGGCGATACTTCGCTGTTGCTCCGACCATGCGGTGGTATCGAGCATGATGCTCGTCCAACCCATCATGCCGCTACGCAGCATATAGAGGAAGTTGCTAATGTTGGGTGTCGGGAACTTCTCAACATAACTTTCCAGCATGGCCGGAGGAAGGAGATGACTGGCATCAAAGAACGCGCGGCGATTGGATAAGGGGTCGTAGGTATCGGTAATGGAGAAGTAGTCACCGTGGGCGGCGGAGCCGAAGTCGACCATGCGGCCGCCGTCGTTGCAGATTTCGAATAAGAGCCCTGGGTGTTCGCGACGAAGCTTTTCGTAGATGGAATAGTAGGAGCGCACTGCGTGATAGCTCACGTCGGTGGAGTTGGCACCGAGTGCAAAATCAAAGCCGGCATCGTGCGTGATGGTTAGCGGGCCATCGGGTGGAGCATGCGGATGGCCAGCGCCTGTGCAGCTTTCTGCGACAAGATAGCCATCGTGCTCAAGCATGTCGAGGTGATAGTCCTCAACAATGCGCTTGACTTCCCTGGAGGCGTACTCGTGAGCGGCAGGAACGCCGAGGTCGATGGTTTGACCTTTGAACTCTCCGGGCTTCCAGTCGGGCGCGAGATCATTTACCAGCCAGCCCTTCACCTCGGGGTTGCGCACGTTGAGGGCTGTGGGGGATGTGCCGAGACCAGCCTGCGCCCAGTCCACCCAAAGACCGAACCGAATCCCGCTGCGATGTGCCGCATCGGCAATGGAGGCTAAGCCATGGGGAAATTTCTGTGGGTCGGGATACCAATCGCCAACGCTACGAAACCAGCCGGCGTCGAGCTGGAACATATCGAGGCCGAGGTCCTTTGAATTCGCGATCATTCGCAGGGCGAGCGCTTCATCGACTTGCATACCACTGCCCCAGCTGTCGTTGACCAATAGAGGGTACTGAGGATCCTCCCAGGTTTTCGCGCTAGTGAGCGTGCTTCGCACCCAGTGTCGCAGCTGGTTTCCGGCATCGTCGATGCTGCCCGTGAAGGCTCCGAGGAAGATGGTGGGTGACTCGAAACTTTCATTGGGTAGCAGGCGCGTGCGGAATGGTCCCAACTCCGGGTTCAATCCCATCACACTCTTGAGGTGCCCGCCCTTGCGCTCCAGTGTGATGCGCGTGCGGCCGCTGAATTCTATTCCGGCGTACCACCCTGCGCCTTGATCTGGCTGGGACGATCTATGGAGATTCGATTGATAGACGATCTCTGCCGGGATGATCTCGCGCTGCTGGTCTTGGATTGGATGGGCATACGTTGTCGAGCGACCGATCCAGGTGTAGCCGTTGGTGACCGCATCGAGGTGAGTTCCCTGCTCTGAGGGAGTGTCCGCTCCCTTTTCAATGTAGACATTCTTGATGGAAGCGGAGGCCGGTGTCTGGAAGTTCAGGCGAAGGCTGTCGACGAGGGGCAACCAGATCTCCTGTCCACTAAGGTTCACAATCTGGATGTCGTGTTCAATGGGGCCGGAGCCGGCCCGCACTTCCCACCGCCAGCGAAATTGCAGATGCGGCTTTGCACACTCGTAGACAAACTCTACATGGTGCGAATCGGCGTTAGAGAGATCTGGTTTGAGGGTCCAGGTCGCAGGGATGATTGTGTTGTCTATGTAAATCAGCGGCGGCGGCGATTCTATTTCTTCATTGCGCCAAACGTTGTCCGGCGTTCCAGAGATGCTAATTAAGGATGGGCCTTGTGCGCCGGCGACCAGTTTGATGTGGATGTCAGTGGAATCCAGCGTTGCTGTCCACGACGCTGCTGGACGGGTTTCGGCGCTGCTCCATAGGACAACGCCGAAGAGGATAGCGGTCACGGACAGGCGCAGCGCAGTATTACCGACTGCAGCATTCGTGAGGGATCGTAGAATTCGCATAATCATTCGGCCCTTCCAGCGTTAGCGCTTAATGTGGAAGGTTGCTTCCACACGTTGCGTGTGATCGATGACGGGGCTATCGTCTGAAGGCTGAAAGGTGATTCGGTTGAGCTGTGGTGCAATCATATCCACTCTTGCGTTGGTAGGGTTGGAGATCGTCCAATCCGTCGACACGTCAATCGCCACACTTCGATCAGCGGGGATGTCGGCAGTAATCTTCAGTGAATCACCTACTAGCCGTGCGTCGATGATGTGAATGCTGCTGCTGGCATCTCCGAGGAGTGGGTGTGGATCGATTGAGAGGATGGAAAGCCCTCCGCGCAAGGCCATATGCACTTCGGTGACTCCGTGCGGAATCTCAGAAATTAGATTCGCAACGGTATCCGGAAGGTCTTGCGATACAGCTATGGGAACCGTATGGCGATTGATTTCTGCGTGGTCAACAATCGCGCCCATGGGCAGGGTGGGAAAAAAATTCAGCAGGAACGTCACGCCGGGGTTATCGATTTTGAGATCCAGTTCGGAGTTGCTTTGATGGAGCGTGAAAGATATCTTGGCTCCCGATAAAGGTACATGCGCCACGGAGAGATCGTGCCATGTCGAAGGAAGGCGCGGCGCGAAGGTGATTTTTTGTTTCAGTCCATCCACCTGCAGACCGAGGAGGCCGTGAATGCTGGCCGCGACAAAGCCTGCGGACGACCACGTCTGCTCCGGGACAGATTCTTCCTGGGGTTGATAGACATTTCCCGCGAGGACCTCATGCAGGTGACCTAGCGAGTCGAGGGACATCCATGGGAGCAAGGAGCTCCAGAGCGCGAATGCCTGTGTTGATTGATGCTCGGACCAGAAAGTGTTGGCGAGATCTGCTGTACCGAGAGCGGAAACGCTGCCCTTAGCGTAAGAGGTTGGGTCGAAACCCTCCGACCCGGCGGCTACGCCACGACTACCCCATTCGGTTTGGAAGGAGGCGGAGGCAAGTTGATGGAGCAGAAGTTGATTCTGCTGCGGTGTAAACAAATTCATAGCGATTGCTTCGCTCGCACCGCTGCGGCGTTCGGGAACCGTATGGCCGGTCTCTGCGTGGCCGCTGATCCAGAACGAGTTTTGCGAATCCCAGTAGCGGTTTGGAATGGATGCGCGGGCATGCTGGTTGGCGGTTTGGGCGGCTGCGGCTTCATCGGCGTGACCGGTCAACGTTGCAAGTCGCTGGAAGGAAGAGGTTGCTTCGACCCAACTTGTCGAGAGGCCAAGGTCGTCGGACATGCGGTCCTGTTCATCACCTCCTTCTTTGTTCGACGGAATGCGAGGCAAGGCTGTTGCCGGATCAATCAACGATTCGCAATAGTGATAGGCGGCTGCGATGGCCGGCCAATGATCGCGTACGAACTGGATGTCTCCGGTGGATTCGACATAACGTGCAACGGTGCCGAGGAATTGAAAGGTGATGTCCACATGGACATACATGTAGGGATACTTCCCTGCCCAATCGAGGAAGCCAGCACTTTGCGAGAGCTCGTGCCAGATCATCCCTGTCTTTTTATCCTGGTAGCGGAGAATGAATTCGAGCTCGTCGCGGGCTTGCGAGACATTACCGGCTGTTGCGGCGGCATCGGCGGCGATGAGGCCATCGCCGGCGAAGAACCAGTCGTACTGCGGACGCCTGGCTCCGCGGGAGGGGCCATAGCC
>Ga0302226_10000265_pt1 | contig 47545 bp, 42 predicted proteins | sample II_Palsa_E3_3_FD_193524 | JGI IMG/M metagenome (GOLD analysis project Ga0302226, IMG submission 193524) | Peat permafrost microbial communities from Stordalen Mire near Abisko, Sweden - II_Palsa_E3_3 | ecosystem: Environmental > Terrestrial > Soil > Palsa > Peat permafrost | place: Sweden...
TTGCCCCCACCACGCGGACCGGGACCCGTCGCTGTCGATCACCGACGCCGAGTCCAGGGTGCTCCTCAACTGCAAGGCCGGGTGCGAAACAGACGACGTGCTCGCCGACCTCGGCCTGGCGCGCAGAGACCTGTTCAACGAGCCCGCCCAGAAGCGCGGCGCGGATGACTGGGCATCGTGGCAGCAGGACCAGTGCCCGTGCCCGCCCGTCGCCCGCTACCCCTACACGGATGAGGACGGGACGCTGTTGTACCAGCACGTCCGCGGCACTCACAAGGAGTTCGCGTTCCGGCGGCCGGATCCGGCGAGCAGGTCGGGGTGGCGCTGGTCGCTCGGCGATACGCGCCGCGTCCTGTACCGGCTGTCCGAGGTGGTGAAGGCGCCGCCGTCCGCCGTCATCTTCGTGACCGAGGGAGAGTCCGACACCAACGCATTGGTTGCGGCGGGGGAGATCGCCACGACCACCGACGCCGGGGCGCTCACCGGCACCGGCGCGAAGCGGTGGCGCCCGGAGTGGTCGGAGGCCCTGAGGGGCCGGGATGTCCTCGTCACGGCCGACCGGGACCAGCCGGGCCGGGTGCACGCCCGGCACGTCGCCGCGAGCCTGGACGGCATCGCGCGGTCGGCGTGGATCGTGGAGGCCGCGGCAGGCAAGGACGCGCGGGACCACCTGGCCGCCGGGCTCGCGGTCACCGACCTCGTGTGGTGGTCGTGATGGGGCGCCAGTGGACGCCGCCGGAGCCCCTGCCTGAGGAGGAGGGCGCAGACCAGGCCGCAGAGGAAGGGACAGGGCGGGCCGAGCCCAGGTTGCGCGTTACCCCGTTCTCGCAGATAAAGATCAAGTCCACGGAATGGCTCTGGCATCACCGGATTCCTCTCGGCGCGCTGACCCTGCTGCCGGGCCGCGAGGGGACGGGCAAGTCGACGGTCGGCGCCTGGCTCTCCGCCAAGGTGACGTGCGGGACGCTGACGGGCGTCTACGAGGGGAAGCCCAAGGGCGTCTTCTATGCGGCAACGGAGGACGACTACGAGCGCACCATCGCGCCGCGGGTGGTGGCGGCCGGGGCCGACATGGACAGGGTGTACCGGATCGACGTCACTGTCAGCGGCGACGACACGATCGAGCTCGTCCTGCCCCAGCACGTCAGCCTGCTGCGGGGAGGCATCCGCGAGTACGACGTCGCACTGCTGTTCCTGGACCCGCTGATGAGCGTCATCAACGGCGCGATCGACACCCACAAGGACCGCGAGGCGCGGACGGCGCTCGAGCCGCTGGCGGCCCTGGCGATGGAGACCGGGTGCGCCGCGGTGGGACTGGCCCACTTCTCCAAGGCCATGACCACCGACGCCCTCAACCTCGTCATGGCCAGCAAAGCGTTCACCGCGGTACCCCGGGCGGTGATCGGCGCGGCCCGCGACGACGAGGCCGAGGAGGACAACGTGGTCGTCCTGTCCCAGGTTAAGTCGAACCTCGGGCCGCTGGATGTGCCGTCGCTGAAGTTCACCTTCCAGGCCGTCACGGTGGAGACCGAGGATGGCCGCGGTGCGCACGTCGGGCGGCTGGTCGAGATGGGCGAGACGGAGCGGTCGGTCACCGACATCCTCACTGGCCGGGGAGATGAGTCCGACCAGGACGCGTGGAACGCCGCGTGCTGGTGGCTCTACGAGTACCTCAAAGAGCAGGGCGGCGAGGCAAAGGCGCTGACCATCTTCAGGGAAGGCAAGAGCGCCAGGCATTCAAAGGATTCCCTCAAACGGGCATCGAAGAAACTCGCCTTGGCTAAGCGAACGGAAGGCTTCCAGGGCCCGTCGGTGTGGGTATTCGATCCCCAGCGCAGCAAGCAGCCGCAGGGCGAGCCGCCGGACAGCGGGACGCCGATCCCCGCGCGCACGCCCCCCAGCCGGACCAAGAAGCAATCACGCAAAGTGACCGGAGGCGAGGGCAAGGTCGTGCCCCTCAGGGCCGGGCCGGAGGAGACACCGGCATGAAAACCCGAGTTTCCGCAGGTCAGCCTAAACAGAGCAATGGGAGCGTTAGTCCGCGCACCAATGGGAGCACGGCGTTTCCGTAGGTCAGCCCAAAAGAGCGCAATGGGGGCAGGGTTTCTAGGGTCCCCCCGCGCACGCGCGCAGGCGCGCGGGGGGACTCCCGCCCCCATTGCTCCCATTGGGGAACTGCCACCGGCATGGACCCGAAAACGCACTCCTGCCTGCAGAAATACAGGCCGCCAATGGGAGCAGCCGAGAGTGCCCCCATTGGGCCGTCCTGCCGCTACCTTTGCAGGGACTGGCAGTAGAGCAGAGACCGTGCACTTGCCAACGCGAGCCGTCACTCATAGCAACGAAGGAAAGCCAGTGAACGAGACACCGCCAGCGAGATACGGATCGAGGACCGCAAGCAAGACCGCCACCCGTGTGCTGCCTCTGCAATACCGACGGCGGCGAGATGACTGCCCTCTACCTCGACAGCTTCGAACGCGTGTGGGCTAGCGCTGCGCCGCTCGCATAGCATCGCCGATCAGCGCGAGACAATAGGTAGAGCCGACGATTTTACAGACCGCTGTCACGTGTGTGCTGGCCCGCGGATATGCAGCTGGCTGCTGAACTTCGCCGCGCATTCGCCAGACGATCGCGCGCCGACAGAAAGGCGACCGTTTCGACCCTGTGAACGATCATTGAGCACATAACATTACCTCCGATTGGGCACGCAACGGGCACGCTTCGCCTACGCATTACGAGAGGCACGCGAGCACGCCGCAGCGCCGCTACCTGCATAAATAGCGCAGCGAACTACGCCTGAAGCGCTGATTGCACTGGAATTTCGCGGCCACCCGTTCCACGACTCGTTCCACGCCTGGCTGGCCACTGCCTGGCACGCGAGGCTCCACTCTCCAATCCGGGCCGCCCGCTTAGCATGCACACGCTAGAGAAGAAAGTCTTATCGTCATGACCAAGCCCATGGCCGTGCTGCGATGTGCATCGCCGCTGCCCGACATCATCCAGGACGATCACCCGAGGGTACCGGCTAAGCAACCGCGCCCGAAGGCCGCGCCGTCCCAGGACGCTGAGCAAGCCGCCGCCGACACAGAGCACACCCGGCCGAAGATTCCTCCCTGGTGATGTACGCACGGTGGCGTCCGGAATCCGGTGTAAATCGGCGGGCGTGGTTCCCGGCTTCATGATCAGGTTAGGCGACGGTGCTGACAGTTTCGGGGCTGCCGGCGCCGGGGCTGGTGGTGACAGTGTGTGGCCGCAGCCGGGCAGGTGGTTCCAGGAGCGAGCGGCGGAGGTCCTGCAGGAGGCGCAGCCCGTCGCTGGTCATGGCCAGGCCGCGCCAGCCGGCCGAGGCCCGGTCCAGGACGGCCCAGACCAGGGAGAGGCAGCTGGTTTCGCCGGGGAGCCGGCCGATGACCTTGGTGCGGCGGCGGGTCTCGCCGAAGGTGCGCTCGATGAAGTTGGAGTGCCGGATGCGGGGATGGTGCTCAGCGGGGAACCGCAGGTAGGCGGTCAGCCCGTCCCGGTCGGTGGTCAGGCACTTCATCGCCGAGGGGTAGGTTGGCCCGTATCTGGCGGCCATCTCGCTGATCCGGGCATCGATCAGTTCCACCAGTTTCGGGCCGGGCGGGGTCTTCAGGTCCCCGGTATCGAAGATCTTCCAGTAGGCGTCCTTGACCTCGGCCTGCATCCCGGCCGGGACCTTGGCCAGGATGTTCCTGGCCCGGTGGATGACACATCTTTGCCGCAGGGCCCTGGGGTAAGCCTGCTCGATGGCCGAGATCAGCCCGGGCGCGCCGTCGGAGATGATCAGCAGCGGGGAGGCCAGGCCCCGGTCTTTGAGATCGGTGAGGAAGCCGTGCCAGGCATCGGCGGACTCGCCCGTGCCGGGGGCCAGGCCGATGAAGGCGGGCTTGCCGCTGGTGGTGATGCCCCAGGCGGCCAGCACCGGCTCGGCCGGCGAGCCGGGGTGCATCCGGAAGAAGCTGGCGTCCAGGAACAGGTAGTCCAGCGTCACCTCCTCCAGTCGGCGCAGCGCCCAGGCCTCATACTCGCCCTTGATGGCCTGGCAGACCGACGACACGGTGGACTTGGAGATCGCGGCCTGATCCCCCAGCGCGTCGGCCAAGGTGGCCTCCACGTCCCGTACCGACAGGCCGCGCACGAAGGACGCGATCACCAGCGATTCGAGAGCGTTCGTCTTGGTGACGTGCGCGCCGAACAGCCGGGAGGCGAACGCCCCGATGGTGCCGCGCAGCTTCGGCCGGGCCAGCTTGACCGGCCCGGCGGTCGTCTTCACGGTCACCTCCCGGTAGCCGTTCCGGGACCCCGGGCGGGCATCCTCGCAGGCCGCGGCCCGCTGGTAGCGGTCCCGTCCCAGGAACTCGGTGACCTCGGCCTCCAAGGCGGCCTGCATCAGCAGCTGCGCCCCGAGCCGGGCCACCTCCTCCAAGATCTCTGGCAGCGGACGGTCAGCAGCGAACAGCTCGTCGATGTGGCGGTGGATACGGTCGGTAGGCGATACTCGAACAGGCACGGGTGTAGGTCCCTTCCTTCGATGAGTTGGTAGCTCTTGAAGGGGAACCTACGCCCGTCGTCTTATTTACACCGGATCTTGGACGCGACCACAAGAAGTACACCGGCTCGGATCGAATGAGCCGCCGCGCCCAGCTGGCAATCACTGCACTGCGCCAGTACAGCGCTGACCTGCGCGCGAGCAGCGCTGCTACCTTGCCAGATGGTACGACGCTAGAGGTATTCCTCGACGATCCAGGTCATGTGCGCATGGCTAACCCAGATGAGGAATTGCGCTCTCGCTGCATGCTGCTACAGCGGGCGGTCGGCCGACCGGTCACGCTCGTGACTGGCGATCTTGGAATGCAACTGCGCGCCGACGCACATGGGCTTGGCCACGCTGGAATGCCTGACAAGTACGCTAAGGACGCCAAGCGCAGAGCAGCGGTCAGCGAGGATTGAACATGATTCCTGTCGGCCGACAAGCTCGCCGCAGCCATACCTAGAGGCGGCACAGGTGGCCAACGGGATTTCCGTGAAGGAGCTGGCGAAGCCGAAGCCGATGGTTTACAGACCGCCGCCATACGTAGTCTGAACTGCGGGTATGCGGCTGACAGCCGAACTTCGCCCGTATTCGCCAGAACTTTGCCAGCCAGCCAGCCGCACCTATGCCGAGGACTCAAGCCATTCGGCCGCGCGCGCTGCGCTCGGTCTGTATTGCTCCGGAACCGTCGCTAGGCGCGCTGCAATAACTCCCGGATCGACGAGGCCGGCCCCGAGCAGCGCGGAGACGAAGTTCTGGTCCTTCTCTCGAAATGCGCACAACTTAGCAACGCAGAGATCTTCCTTGTCGAGGCACCAGCCAGTGAACTGCAGGCCGCCACCAGCCGCGGCCGTGTTGGCGTTTTGCACCTTGACCAGTCGATCCCGCCAGCCCTCCGGCAACGCGGAAGTCTGCAGGTCGACGCCATCGATGCTAAAGCCATGAAGCTGTTCGAACGGCGAGAGCTCCCCGGCAACCCCTTCGATGCGGTCGGCGAGCTGGGCGGTTTCTTCGTTGCCTTCGGCGATCGGGAGGATATCGATTTCGCCCGACATGGTGGCCTGGCGGGGGAGTTCATCTTCGCGGAAGGTGCCGAGGATCGCCTGAGAGCCGACCACGATCACCTCCGATCGCTCGATAATCTGGCACGCGGTTCGGATGGCGTGCTCCAACTGATCGCGGCGCATCAGCCCGCCGCCTGGAGTACTTTCAAGCGCTCCTCGTTCGGCAGAAGGCCACCAAGCGGAGACACTTCACGCATTTCGATGGAGTCGCGATCTAGACCTGTGAGGATCCGGTGAAGCCCTGGTATGTCACCGTGATCCAGTAGCGATTCCCACCTGTCGAGGTTGCGTACGTGTGGCTGACCTTGCACGCTGCTTCGGAGACGCTCTAGGTTGCGCTCGACCGTCGGACGCCACCGCTCAAGGCTCGACCGTGTCAAGTAAGTCGACAGCTGACGGTGCAGCCGCCAAGAGCGCCACTCGGAGCGGGTAAGTTCGGGCCGCACCTGTTGCCGGACGACTTCGAGCCGATACCCCATGCACGACAGCAGCCGGTCGAGCTGCTCGTCACTCAGGTGGACCTTTCCGGAGAGGAACTGGCTGATGCTCGGCTGCCGCACCCCGCTGAGCCGCGACAGCTCTGACTGGGTGGTACTCGTGGTGAGCATGACTTCGCGCAGCACAGGTCTCCCGTCTGGCATTCCTGAACTATAGCATATTTTGCTATAGAGCGCAGTTGCGAGCTGCCTGGTTCAGGAGCAGTGGCCGACGACATGGGAGGGGCCGCTCTTCGGACGCAGGTTCGGTCGATCTCGTGCGCCTCCGGAGCTTAGCCTGGAGGGCGCTGCCGGATTCCTGCTGCCCGGGTGCGCGAGCGCGCCAAGCTGGATGGTAGCCCTAGCCAGATGGAAGCCCCTGACGGCCCGGGTGAGCGAGCTGGAGACCACGCTGGCTGGCCAAGCTGCGCGGGCGGCGGAGTGTGGCGAATCGTGCATCGCCACGCTGACCGCCTTGGGTCCCCTGACAACCCGGCCTTATAGGTGAATGCTTACCGTCATTGTTGGCGACATGCAAGGCGGCGCATGAGCATACGAGGACGCAGCGTCCTCATTTCGGCAGATCCGTTGACAGGTGGGTCAGCCATCGGACCACGGATAGCGGAGTACAGATCGTCCGGTTCGGCACAACGCCGGGCGGTCATGTCGGCAACCAGGTTGCCAGTCATATCGGCGGGAATGCGCGCGGAATCAGGCCCGCCGTCACCTCGCGTGAGGTCGCCCAGCGCTGGTGTCCCGGAATTCCGGCCCTGGCGGCCTCTGCGGGGTCGCTGGTCAGGGGGCTGCCGGAGGAGTGTCGCGCTCGTCGTCTGATGTGCCGTCGGCGCCAGGCGTCCGGCCGGCTTGTGCGGCCTTGCGGAGTTTGTCTCCGTATTCGGCCCAGGTCGTTCCCCGGCCGTTGATGGCTTTTGATATGAGGTAGAGCGCTCGCTCTGTGGCCCGGAGCGAAACGCCGGCACGGACCGATTGCCTGATCAGTACTGTCCTGACCCTGGAGTAAAGGTCGAGCGCGGGCGGTAGCGGATCCCGGCCGCCGGGTGTAACCAGGTCGAGACCGTTCTCGTCGCCTGCGATGAGGCCGAGTCCGGCGGCCGCCGCGAGGACCCTCCAGTCGAGAATGTGATGACTGTCTGGCCACAGTGCAGCCAGGAGGGTAGTCGTCGTGGCCGTCGCCGCGCCGGCGAGCGAGTCTTCCAGGTGCTGCCAGGAATCAGCGTCGTCCCGGCTTATCGTGAGATCGTCCGGCCCGTTGAAGTGATCCGCCCTAGCGGCGTAGGTAAATTTGTCGGCGGGCGAGATGCGGGAAGGCCTCAGCCGCCTGCCCCCCTGCCGCTTGAAGTTTCCGACGGCCATCACTAGGTGGTGCCATCGCATCCGGCGCTCACGGTCGTCAGTGGCCGCGCGGGCGAGCAGCGCGAGCCAGAGGATGTCGTCCCAGAGCCCGCCATCGTCCCACGTCTCCCCGAGTGCGCGAATCCGTTCGGCGGGAACGCCAAGAATCAGCACACCACTGCCCTCCTATTCGTGTGACTGCATCCGCGTCGTGACAGCCCGGCGGCGGGAAAAGGGCACAGAAGCGCGGCGGCGAGCACCGCACCCAGCGAACTTTCGCCGTCGACGCGCTCTAGCCGCCTGCGGCCCGCCACCCCGCGCCCGGCCTCGGCCTGCGTGCTTCGAACCGCCGTGAACACCAGGGCATCGGCGACAGAATAACCGGATCGGCGCGTCGGCGACGGCGGAAAGGGCCATGCTCTCGGAGCGCCAGAACGGCGGAGGTGTGCGCGGCTAATTCTGCCGGAAGCCCTGAGCTTGCGATCGGCGTCTCGTGCGTGGCGGTGATAGTCAGACGGCCGCGCGGCGGGCTTTGGTCATAGCGACGGAGATCTCTTGTTCGAAGTCTGGCCGACCGCGCCGGGCACTGGCGCTGGGGTGCGGGGCGACGATGAGCGCGACCACCAGGCTTTCGGGGCGACGCAGGTAGCGCAGCCACCAGTGCTCGGCGAAAGCACCCATGACCACGACGGCCCGCAGCGCCGGAAGCAGCGAGACAAATTGATGCAGGTAACCCAGGGCCTCGGCGCCGTCGGCGGGAGTCGCGTTGAGATTCTTCCCAGTGGCCGAGATGTACCAGGGAACGGCGTTCCAGTTGATGTAGGCGTTCCTCGCCAGCCCAGCGGCGCGGGCCAGCCGCCAGAATCGCGCGGCGGTCTGATCGTCGTTGTCGGGGCTGATGAACCCGCTGCCATGCTGGACTGCGGCAGCCGGGCCCGGTGATTCGTGCAGGAACAAGATCCGGCTGTGCACGCCTCCAGAGTCCGGGTCGGCCCAGGGCACTTGCCGGCCCTCCGCGCGCCATGCCTCCACGAGCCGGTTCAGCGGTACGATCTGCGGGTCATGAACCCTCCGTTGCTTGTCCGCGAGGAAGGCGGGATCTTTATTCATCCGCGGCTCGGCTGACATGCTGATCATCATCGCGGGCGGCCAGCCGACTGACTACAGGGGCATGGCCGAGGTCTCGCGCCGTACCCGTGGCGCTCAACCCTGTCCGCGGCAGATGAGGATGACTTCAAGCGTGCATGCAGAGCAGTCGGCTATCCGGTGCAGGGACGTTTCGGTAAGGGGATTCTTACTTTCCGACAGATGTCAGATTGGAATCCTGGGGATGTCATCCCTTTCCGGCGGCTGAACGTCTCAGTTGGGACCGCCTACGTAGGGCTGGGGCAGGTGAATTCCGCTAAGACGGGCCCATGTGAGTGGTCATCGGTGAGCGGCTGCGGCAAGGGTCGCGGAGCAGGAGGGGACAGGCTTGAGCCTGTCGCGTTAGGGGTGGTCATGGAGTTTCAGTCTGGAGATGTCCTGCGGGATGGGCGGTATGTGGTTCAGCGGCGGCTCCGGTCGGCTCGTGACAAGAGCATCTATCTCGGCCACGACCGGAAGTTTGACTGCCAGGTGACGATCGATGTCTTCGCCAGCAATAACTCGATCATGCCCGATGGGCTGACTGTGAGCGCGTGGGAGGCCCAGGTGCTGGGCAAGCTGGGCGACCATCCGAATATCGCACGAGTGGTCGACCAGTGGGAAGATGACCAGGCTGCCATCATGGTCAGCCGGTATTTTACCGGCGGCACCCTGCTGGAGCTGATCGCGCGTTCACGAAATTCTGGACAGGACGTCCCGGCCGAGCACATCTTGCAGGTCGCGACCGAGATCGCTTACGGGCTTACCTACATCCACGGGCGCCGGATCTTGTACCTGGACCTGCAACCCCGCAACGTGCTGTTTGACGAGCTGAAGACGGTGCATCTGGTGGACTTCGACACCGCCGTGCCGCTTGACCAGGCCAATGTGAGCCATCTCGCAGACCGCCCGGTGATCGTGTACATGGCTCCGGAGCTGACTGACGGCGGGAGAGCGGACGAACGCGCCGATCTTTACTCGCTCGGCGCGACCATTTATGAGATGGCCGCTGGCCAGCCGCCCTTTGCTGGAAGCCGTGCGGAGATACTGACCGCGCGCCGCGCGGGGCCGCCACCGCCTCTTGAGCGGCAGGACCTGCCCGCAGCCCTGCATGACCTTATTTCCTGCCTGCTGTCAGCCAACCGCGAGCAGCGGCCGGCCAGCGCGACCGAGGTCCTTGAGCGGCTGCGGGGCATCCGCACTGCTCGCGCTGACATCGAGCGACTTCTCGGAAGCGATGAATCAGCAAGGCTCGAGTTCAAGGCGTCGCTCCGCGAGCCTGTTGATCGCAATCCAGCAGATACGAGGCCCCTTGGGGAACTCAGGCGCAGCGTGGAACGCGAGGCCATCGAGACATTGGCAGCATTTCTCAATACAGACGGCGGCACGCTGATTATCGGCGTGAAGGACGATCATGCGATCGTCGGCATCGAGGCCGATTATCCTTGGGTCAAGCCTAAATCCCGCGACGGCTGGCGCTTGACCTTTGACCACCTCGTGACTCATCAGCTTGGCACCGAGGTAATGAATTGCATCAATCTTCAGCTGGAGCCGTGGTATGACCACACGATCGCGGTGATTAGATGCGAGCCGCGCCAAGAGCCCACCTGGGTCGGAGATGAACTCTACGCACGATGTACAGCATCGACCGAGAAGCTGTCTACTCGTCATGCGATAGCTTGGTGCCGGCAGAGATGGGGCTAGTCTGCCCGCAGGTCTGGGCGATTGCCTATGCAGCTCCGCGCGCAAAGCAACCACGGCATGGCGGACGTAGCGCTCTATATGTGGCAGAAGAGGATATTCGCTTTGCACATCCACGATCCTTATCATCTGCCCACGGGAATGCAAGCTTCCACTTCTCAGAGACGTTCCATCGCAAGGTCCTGCCTTGCGTGGCCGATCAGCTGCACTAGGGCGAGGGACAGGGCGCGGTCGTAATTCCTTATAGCCTCCTCGCAAGCTTCACTTAGATCGGCGACACCATCGGTAGGCTGCTCCTCCTGAGAGAGCTGAGCAGCTGCCGACTTGAGCAAGTCAAGAACAGTCCTGAGATCCCATTTTCGGTCGTGAGGCACAGACTCTGGAGTGTCACCGAACTGCGGATACCCGCCATTGCTAACGCTGCCGTCGGCTCCGTTCTCCAAATGGTACAGCCGCTGAATATATTTCCTCAGCGGATCATCGATACTACGCAAAGTCGAAGCGAGCGCGCGATATCGTCGATGCTTCAAGGCATGGTTGAAAGCTGCGGCCTCAATTATGCCCCGCCATTCGGCGAGACGTAGGGTAAGCCTTCCGTCGGTACAGTAGATTGTTGCCTGAGCGATGACGGACTCGATGCGCTCGGGGGCCGGCTTGGGTTGCGCGAAGACGTTTTCGATCTCAGCAAGAACCGCGAAGTACATGCGGTCCAAATCCCCGACGGCAAGCGAGACAGCTTCGAGATGACCTGCAAGAGAGCTCCACATCTCGCCGCGCTCGGTATGTACGCGTACCAGGATTCCGTTGATCGCCTCAAGCGTGTCGCCGATGCCGATGTCGATCGCGAATGGGGTCACTGTTCACAAACCTCGTCGTCGAAGGAGATTCCTTCAAGATTAGACCGCGCCAAACGAGGCCGCTGGGGGATGCACGTCAACCGCGCTCGAATTTTCAGCCGCCGCGGCAATGCGATCTTGTCGCCAACTCCGGGTGTCCTGCGCTGCACGCCCGAGACCTTGCAGGAAGCTCAGCCGGCAGACTGGTGGGATCGGCCGATCCTGCAATGTCTGGGCTGAGCGCTACCGTGCGGTCGTGTGGGAGGCGTGCTCGGTATCCTGGCCGCAGCAGCGCTGACTGCGCCGCGCTCGGCCCAACGCCGGCCGGGAAATCATCCCAGTCCGCCACGACGAAGGCCTGGTGGAGGCCTACTTCTCCCGCTATGGCTGCCTGGCGGTTCCCTGGTCCCCCGACCTGCGCCGCCGTGGTCGTCATCGGTACCGACGACGCCGACATCCTGCTCGACCGGCCCGCTGCTGGACGAGATCCTCGTGCAGCTGACCCACCCGCCGTCGGCGGGCCCGCGGTCGGCACGGGACGTCAGCTAGGACGGCCGCCTCCTGCGCTCCATCAGGGTGCAGAGGACATATACCGGTTGACCCACTCCTCAGCAACGGACCTCGAAGCTGTCCTGGGCGGCCCGCCAGGCGCGCCGATTCCCCTCTTCCGAACGCGTAGGCACCGGAGCGTACCCGCGGATGCGGAACCTCTATTCCGACCGGCAGACCCGGCAGACCGCATCGCCACCCGCCCACGGCAGATGAGAGCGTTTCCGCAGAGGGGCTTGTGAAATCCAAGGCAACCCGAGGCTCCCGGTTCGCGGCGGAAGAGCGCGGTCAGGTGGCCACGATCCTTAGGGTGCAGGCCAGGTCCAGAGAGTGCCCGCGGCTAGCAAGAGTGCTGTCAATGCGATCAGTGCGCATACGAGAGCAGTTCTGAAAAGGGCGATAGCCTTCCCTGCCCGGTTTTTTCTTTTCTCGTACCAGGCTTGCAGCTGTTCATTCGACATGACCTTCACGATTCTGGGCCAGCCATACGCGGCGCGATACCCGCAGATAATTGACGTAATAGTCGCCCCGAGGCCAACCAGTATGAATGCGGCGACCAGCCATTTTTCGCCCACAGCGAGTTTTGCGACCCTGCTGGGTGCAGTAACTATCCCCGCCAAGCCAAATAGTCCGTACAGAGCGGCAACGCCAGGCAGCCATTTTTCTACCGCATTCCGCACGTCGGTGAGCTGGTTGGCTGCCGCATCATTTAGCGCTTCCGCTGCGGGAAGCATCCGGTCATCCTCAGCCGGCTCCAAGTGCCAGTTCGAGCCATCACCGGATCGCACTATGTCCACTAGCCACCAGCGGCCGCAACCCTGGGCAAGCCCAGCGGGACGGCCATCATGACTGTCCCTGCAAAGGCAAACGATCTTGCGGGCAGTCCGCCGCTCGGCAGGGATGCTGCTGCCCACAGCCGCGCCCACGGTGGGGATCTCCGAGCGTACATCGTACTGGGTCGGATGTCGGCACGCAGGGCAGCTCCCAGACGCAACCAAATGGCGGCCGGGGTCGGATAGGGAAAGCCTCCACGCGGTCGCTTGCTCAGAAGACAACGATTTCCGTTCGTTTTCGCGGTAGTCGATGTCGTGACCTCCTTCCGCGCCATTGCTAAGCTACATGAAACAGAAGGCTACGCGGAGGGTCTAACGTGTGCCAGCCACCATCCAGCTACAGCACTTTCGTGGGCAGCCATAGTGACCTGACCAACGTGGGCGAACAGTGGACCCAGCTGTCCACGTCTACCCGGCTCAGACTGCCAAGTCCTCGCTTGGTGCCCCTCTGGAATCTTGATGGACATTTCCAGGACGGAGCGCATCCAGCAATTGGCATTCTCGATCATCCCCACGTCCCTGCCGCTTACGTGGCTGACCAACTCAATGCCGAACTGCTCGGCTACCCGGGCATCGGCCCGGTTCTTGTGGAGCCTGGCTTCAGGTTCTGGGCTACGTCAGCTTCCGCCGCATCGGGCAGTCCTGGTCAAATTGATTTCCGCCATAATAGGATCGACGACGCTGAACGGCTGATCGGTAAAGCCACTGATCAATACACGCGGATTGCGGTTCTCGATTCTGGCGACTCGCTCAACAATGCCAGCATTTTAGATTTTGTTGGCGGTGATCCAAAATACATACCGCCAAGCGATCCTCATGGCCATGGCACGGCTGTCGCTGAACTAATTCGTAAACTCCGGCCCCAGGCAGAGATTATTGCTCTTCGGGTCCTTGACCCCGCACTTGGAGGAGAATCACACGAGATCCTGGCTGCCTTTCTGTACTGCCTGTCACAGAAGGTAACTCAATTCCGGCTTGTAAACGCCAGCTTGACAACCCAGGCGGTCGATTCCTGCCCGACGACGCTCGGACGTAGCCTTAACTTCCTGCTTAACCTGTCGGCAAATTATTCAGGGTCAGTTCCGACTACGGTTGCGGCGGTAGGTAACTCGCCAACAAGTATCGGGTATCCAGCCACTATGCGCGATGTCGTCGTTGCCCTTGCCGACGACTGGAACGGTCAAGACGCAGGCTACAATGCGTCGACTGCTGGTCATATCGTCACGACTGAACACGCGTACGGTGGCATTTCCGGCGACCCTTTCGGGGTGATCAGGCGCAGTGGCCAGCCCGATGAAGAAATCGTCGGCACTTCGTTCGCTGCTGCGGTGATAACGGCCAGCAAGGCGTGACGGCTCAGTTATCGATGGCCGCGGGTACGTCTCAAACATGCTGCCGCAACGACCTCTTTTCGGCAGATGAGGTCGGCAGGGCGGCAGGGCGGCAATCCTGAGCATGGCGTGGGGATCAGTGTGACGTGACAGAACATTCGTTCTCGGGCGCCCAGGACGACCATCTTGGCCGCCTGCCAGGACGTCCCGAACGGCGGCAGTGTGCGCGCTGCTCCAGACGCGGACTGATTACGAAGGGTGGCAGGGAGCGTCCCGGCTCCGGGCTGCCGAGTATTTGCTGTAGCCGATGGTGATTTCGCCGCAACCGGGGGACACCGAACGACCAGTTCCGAGGTTGTCGCGCAGTCGCTCCGGGTGACAGCTGGTGCCGATCACGGCGAAGAATCCGCGAGATCCGGGATGATGAGAACGACCGTGCACGGGCTAACGCAGTGATCAGGAGGCAGCAACCAATGGACGACGCGCAGGCTGACAGGGCCGCCTTCGACACCGCCGAAAGGTTGCTGGGGGCACCGCTGGTCCTTCCCCTGGGCCCAGGCGAACCACCATCAGGCGCTGACTTCCGGCGGCTCGCCACCCGGCACACATTCGGGGACTCCTGGACACGGACGGGACTCGACGTGCGAAGCCGGGCGCTCATCTCGGTGACCATCGCCGCGACGCTCGGCACACGCGAGCCGTTGCGCGGCCAGCTGCGGATCGCCCTCAATAACGGGGTCACCAAGGATGAGATCGTTGACTTGTTCATTCACCTGGGGGCGTACGCTGGCGCCGCCAGAGCGTTCGACAGCTACCAGATCGCGCTGGAGACCTTCGCGGAAACTACGGGCACCAAGTAGACGCCCCGGTCCCCAAGCCGGCGCCGGCCGACAGCGTCGCTGAGCCGTCCGCTGCCAGCCCGGCACCGGCGCGTCCGGGGCCGGGCAGGTTCTGCGTAGGGAGGCGACCGCTTTACGGGTATGCGTCAGCCCAGCCTCCGGATCGTTCCGGCGTACAGGGGCAAGCCGGTGCATGCCAGCAGGTCGTATCTATCCCGGCGCGAGCGGGCGCGGCGCCACAGAGTAAGCCTTCTGGCGCGGTCGCAGCGGCAGTGCCGTTCTGCGCGCAAGCATCCAGATCGGCGGCTCCGGATCGTCGAGTCGTGATCGTCCTTGATTGCGGAGCGTAATCCGTCGGCACGATGCCGCAGCGCCGGATCGCCGACTATGCGTTTGACGGATAATTGGTTCAGAGATCGCTAATGTGCGCCCAGATGGACGAATTCTGGCACCTTGAAATCCTGATCCAGGTGACTTGGCGGCGCGCGTCTCCTGAGAGCCCGCGACGTCGCCGTCACGGCCGCAGACGTGAAGTAGCTATGGCCGCGGTCGCACGATTTATGGGTTTTCGGCCCGGGAGTTCTCATTCTTGGCGGACGAGTCCGGTGTAACCGGCGACGAGCAGGGTCGCGAGTGCCCAACCAAGTCCTGTTGCCGCCCAGGCACTGCCGGCCCATAGCCAGCCCCATGCGGCGTGCCCGTCTGGGCCCCAGTACTCGGCCTGGTGCACGTTGATGAGCGGGATGACCGTGTCGATGGTGTATCCGACGGGGTAGAAGCACGGATAATTGCTGGTGCACCGCGTCGCGGACGGCACCGGGTGCAGTCCCGTGATGTCTCCGATCGGTACCATCACGTGCTGATGCTGGCCGGCTATGGACAGGGCCAGGAAGACCCCGAATACGACGGCTAGGCCCACACCAGCACGCCAGGTCTGGTAGCCATATTTGATGGTCTTATCGAGCAGCCAGTTGCCGAACTTGCGGTACGGGTTGAGATTCCCGTACTTACGGAGGTCAGAGCGCCTGGCGATGGCGACTTTCCGTGCTGCGGTGTCCTGCCCGGCGCGTCGGCACACGGCCGCAAACTGCTCATACGGCTGTGTTGCAAACCTCGCTTGTACGCCTGGGAAGGCAGATGGGTATTGGCTGCGGAGCCAATCCAGCCGCTGGTCCACCGCAGCGGGATGGGCACCGCCGACCCTGTCGTAGGTAAACCCCTTCACGCTCAGCCGGCCGCCCGTCGGCCAGAACCCGTTCGCCGATGTCCAGTCATCGTCAAGCTCGCTGACGGCGGCACCGTCGAGGCTGACCAGCCCGGTTACCTGTTGGGCCGGTGCCCACCGGAACGTGCCAGCGATCTGAGCGCCTGCAGCGTCAAGCGCCGGTTCGTTCTCGTCTGCGGTCAGTTTCCCTCGCAGCCAGAGTGTCCCGCCGACGTGTGACGATCTGAGCGAGACCTCGCCGCTCGCCGTAAATTTCTTGTCGAGCCAGACGTCACCGGTCACGCGCATCCCGTAGGCGGCAAGGGAGCGGCCCTTGTCGTCGCAGCCGGTCAGGCGGGCGTCCTGGCAGCTGAGCATGCCGGTAATGTCCGCCAGAAGCAGCGAAACTGCGCCGGCCGCCTCGAACCCGTCATCGAGGAAGACGTCGAAGCCGACCTTGATGCCATCGGCAACTAGAGCCCTGCCCTTGCGGTCACGGCCGGTCAGGCGGGCGCCGCCGCAGCTGAGCGCACCCGTGATGGCCGCGCGGGGAAGGCAGACGGTACCAGCCGCGGTGAATCCACTGTCGAGGAGGACCCCCTCGCCACCGACCCTGATGCCGTCGGCGACCAGGGCGTTGCCGCCGTCGTCGCAGCCGGTCAGGTGGGCGCCTCGGCAGCTGAGCGCGCCGGTCATGCTGGCACCGGGTAGCCGGAGCGGGCCGGTGAGCGTCGAGCCGCTCAGGTCCAGGGTCTTCGCAGTGAGCGTTTCGCCTGTTAGCGCAGCCAGGTGACATCCGGTGATAGTCAGTACCGTGGCGGCGGCCTGGTCGAGGCAGAGAAGCTGAGCGTCGAGGAGGCAACTGTCCAGCTGCAGCGGGCAGCGCAGGGTTGCCGCCTGGAGGTCCAGGGGCCCGCTGATCCGGATCCCGCGCAGGCGGACGCCTCGTGCATCTGTCGGCCAGTCTTTGCCGATCAGCAGATGCCGGAGCACCGCCGCGCGCACCGTCCGCTCTTCGCCCCAGGCCTGCATCTCGATAAGGTTGAAAGGCCCACTGCCACAGTCGACCAACTCCCCGGCCGCAGCACTTGCCACCATTTCCTCTTCCAGTGGCATCAGTTCACTGCCCGGGCGCCAGTCGGCAGGTGCTCGCCGCTGCCGCGCCGGAGGCTTTGCGCCCACCCCGTCGGTAGTGCCCAGCGCTCGCTCCCTGCCCGTGTTGTGCGATCGGAACCGGACGCTACGCCTTGCGCTCAGGCCGCGCAATTGAACGTCTCGCTACGTCTGAACAATGACGTGGACCAGCCACCGGTCGCCACGCACCAGATCGACCAGATCTTCTCGCACCAGAACAGCGCCGCTATCCAAATGTCGGCGGCCCAGAACGGCGGATATTTCGCGCCGTGTCCCGTCCCCTCCGCTACCGTCCGTGACGTGAAGCGGGGTACCGCCTGCCGACTTGAGCCGCTAAGGTGCGCATCTTGGCGCCAGGGTGAGCGTGACAGAGGCGCCCTGTGGATGGGGATGGCAGCAACCGAAGTCCACTGCTAGTGTGCTGGCGCTCACGAAACGTAACAGACAACCTCCTTCTAGCTGTCCGTGACGTTAACGGGAGTACGTCGTGGTGCCTGCCGCGGTCTTGAAGAGCGGCAGTCGGCACACCACCCCACTCGTGACCGGCATGTACAGCCAGCGTGGGGACACTGATCGTCTTGGACGCACATTCTGCCAGCCCGCGCCCCAGATCGACGTCGAGGTCACCAGTGAAGCCGGGCATCCCGGGGCTACGCTGGCAGCATGCTTGTCGCTTCCTCAATTACGCCGCTCGGCACGGGTGAAGGTGTCGGCGAGATCGTCGCCGAGGCGGTCCGGGTCGTCCGCGAGAGCGGGCTGCCCAACCGGACCGACGCCATGTTCACGAACATCGTGTGCTTAACACACTGTTAGCACTGAACAGCATCGCCGCAGCTCAGGACACCTACAGGAGGTCTCTCCGTCATGATCGTCGCGTTCTCGGTCGCTCCGTCCGATACCGGACGCGCCGACGACTCCGTCTCCGATGCGGTTGCCGCAGCGGTGAAGATCGTACGAGACTCCGGCCTGCCGCACCGGACGTCGTCGATGTTCACTGAACTTGAAGGTACCTGGGACGAGTGCTTCGACGTGGTGAAGCGCGCCACCGAGGCCGTGCTCCCGTTCGGGTCGCGGGTCTCGCTGGTGCTGAAGGCGGACATCCGGCCAGGCTACGAGGGCCAGATCGACGCGAAGCTTGAGCGGCTGGAGGCAGCGATCGAGAAGCAGGACGACCAAGCCCACTCGTGACCCGCCTGTTAGATGTCTAGGTCATGGCGGAGGCCGGTCTTGCGGCCCGCGCAGCTTCTATTGTCAGCACGAGCTTGTGGTGGCCTGGGATTTTCCGCTGGTCAGGTCGGCCGCCGGGGGAGCACGTCCGCGCGGCGTGGGCAGCCTTCATCTTCCTGGTGCCGCCGGTACCAGGAAGATGGGTGACGGTACCAGGGCCGGGAGAGCGTTACGCCGCTGGCTTCTGACCGTTGCGGGCGTCGAGCCGCGCGGCGATCCTGGCCACCGCCGCCGCCTGCGAGCTGGTCAGCGGCGGCAGCTCGGACGCCAGCGCCGCAGCCCACGCTCTGAGGCCCTGCTCTCGTGACACCCGCCCAGGGTCCTGGTCGGGGCAAAGGTCTTCCGCCTTTTTCCCCGGCGGGTCTGCTTCACTGGGTGCTTGCGGTGTCGGCGGCCCAGCCGGTGACGTTCCGTTCGAGGGGGGCGGGATGCTGGGGGAATCGCGGGTCGGTGAGCTGGGGGTGACGGGGCTGGTCATAGGCGGTCCGACTCCACTTCATCCCACCCTGTCTCGGCGGGGTCTAGCTCGTCGTATTCGCGTTCCGTGCGCCAGGGGTCGGGGAGCACGTTGCCCAGGTCGATGAGCCGCATTGGCGGGTGGCCGCCGTGCCGGGGCATCCACGCCGCCGCGCATGCCGGGCAGGTGGCGCGCGGGTCGAGGGCGGCGGTCGCGATATGGAGGTCGAGGGACGCGCGGGTGGTGGCGAGGGCCTTGCGGGCGGTCTGCTCGCGGCGGGGAGTGAGGAAGCAGAACAGGAGCGGCATCGTGAGCGCGAGGTTGGTGCGGGCGGACTCGGCGTAGCCGCAGAGCTTGGCGGTGAGCTGGGGCAGGTGCTCGGTGCCGGTGTCGTATTCGAGCAGGAACGTGATGTCGCGGCCGTCTTGCGCCCAGACGCCGAGCCCGTCAGGGCGCGGGCCGAGTTCGCGGCTGTGGGCGTACAGGTAGTCGGAGGCTTGGCCTTCGCTGTCCCACTGGAGGAGTTCTCCGCCGCCGTGCTCGCGGGCGTGCCTGGCGAGGGCGACAAAGAACCAGGACGCCCCGGTCATGTGCCCTAGGCGCTGGGAGCGTTCGAGGGCGAGCTGCCGGTCCGCGCGGACCTGGGGCAGCCACCTTTTCTCGTCGCGGTTTTCCTGGCCGAGCAGGGCCGCGCCGATGGGGCCGAGGACGTAGTGCCACGGCGCGGAGCCCGTCGCGCGGTGCGGCCGGAACCGGCGGAGCAAGCCCAGGCGCACGATGACCGCGAGGCGGTGCCTGGCGGTGGTGATGTTCCTGAACGCGAGCGCGGCAAGCTGATCGGTGGTCAGCACGCGGTGCCGCGCGACCAGGCGGACAAGCTCACGGTCGCGGTCGGTCAGGTGACCGGCCACGGACAGCACCGCTGCTTCGTCCCGGGCCGCCCTGGTGCCTGCCCCTGTGCCTGTGCCTGTGCCTGCCCCGCGCGTATGAGAATGTGATGACACAGTCATAAGCCCCGGTCCCCTCCCGCAGGTACATTTCGCCGCTGACCAGGGGCTACGGCCGGGCCGGGGGCGGCAGGTGCGTCGGCGGTTCTGGTGGTCCGGGTTGCCTGCCGGGCAATCGTCCGGGGGGTTTGCCGGGTGGAACGCTGTTGGTCGAGCGAGGTCATGCGCACAGTCGCCTTTCCGCGCGTGAACCGTGCCGGTCCCCGCGCACGCCAAGGCCGCCTTCATCCCCGGAGTGGACACGGGGGCAGGCGGAAGGTCGTCAGGGAAGGGGCGGGCCAGGCCGCCGTGACGGGTGAAGGGGCCGGCTGGCGCGTGCGTCGGCGTCGCCTCCCCGGTCCCAGGTCCCCGCCCGGTCCGGAGCCCGCCGTCCGCACGCTCCCCGGACGGGGGTCGCGTGCCAGCCGTGGCCGTGCGCGCCGTGCCGCGGCCGGCAAGGAGGTTGGTGCCGCGCCGCGCGACGCTCGCGCATCCTTCATGAACGCTCCGTGCCGGGTGGGCTGTCAAGGCACCGGTAGACCGACCGGTATCCTCGGAACGGTAAAAACTTGGCCAAGGGGCGCGCGGGGCGGGCCATGGCACGCGCGGGCCACTGTTGTCGCGCGGCATCCTGGCCATGAGCTGTCTCCCGGAACTTGCCCGGCTGGCGTTTTCCTGGATAACGCGCGCGTTCGCCGCCGGGCAGGTCGTCATGGCGGCCTCCGCGATCCTCGGCGCCCCTTGGTGAGCGCCGTGGCGACGGTAAGGGAAGCGCCCGCCGTGCCTGCCGACCGCGTCGGCAGCGCGGCGCTCATGGTGGCGGTGCCGCAGCAGGCGGCCAACGAGGCCGGGCTGATGTCCCGGGTGCTGGTGGACCCCGTGGTGCACGACGACTGCATCGCCTGGACCGACGCCGACACGGCCCGCAAGGTCATCGCGCTGGACGAGGCGGCGCGGCGGGCCGACGTGCTGTACCTGGCGGCGTGCGCGCTGAAACGGGACAGTGCCGAGGGCAGCGGGGCGGCCCGGCCCGGGGCGCTGCCGTTCACCGTGGAACAGGTCCCCCGCACCGGCCCCGGCCGGGAAGCGGAGAAGGTCACGCTGAGCGTGACGGCGGGCCGGAGCCCGCGCGGGGCGGTGACCGTCATGATCGGCCCCGCCTTGGCGGCGGGTCCTGGCCTGGGCGGTGCCCGGTGAGCGCCCGGCCGTCGGCCGGGCGGGCGGCCGTGCCGGGCGTCGCCCTGGCGCTGGGCGGTGCCTGGCACGCGGTGCTCATCCTGGTGTTCCTCGTCGCGGTCCTGTGGGCCGACGAGATCGCGCACGCTTCCGCCAGAGCGCTCAGCGCTGCGCTGGGCGCGGCCCGGGAACGGGCGCGGCAGCGCCGCGAGCTGGACCGTAGGTGGCTGGAGCTGGCCCGGCAAGGCCGGCCCGTGCCGTCCGCGCACGAGCACCCGGAGGACGTCCGCGACCTCGCCCGGACCCTCGTCGCGCGGCTGTGCCCGGAGTGCGAGGCCCAGCTCCCGCCAGACTTCGAGGTGTTGAAGGGGGACCGGTGACGCCGGACCGCGACCACGGCGTGGCGGGCCCGGGGGCCGCCCCGCTGGAACCGGCCTTGCCGCGAAGGAGGAACCGGCACGTGAGGCAAGACGCGCCCGCGCCCCCCGCCGACAGCGGCGCAACGGCCGGAGCACGCCCCTGGGCCGGACAGGTAAGGTCGTGCCCGGTGCGGGCCTGGACTGGCCGGTGGTCCTGCGGGATGCCGACGGGTACCCGTTCGCCGTCGGCACCATCGACGGCCAGGTGATCATCCAGGTCGCCGCGACCGCGCCCCGGGGCACCGTCCGGCTCAGCGCCGAGCACGCGTCCGGGCTCGCGCTCAAGCTCATCGAGGCCGCCGCCCGCGTTATGCGGGCCGACCCGGCCGCCCTGCCATCCCTGGAGGCAGGAGGCACACGGTGAAGATGGACACCATCAACCAGCCGGCCGGCCAGCTGATGTTCGAGGGCGGGCAGCGGTACGAGCTGCGCGCCACGCTCGCCTACGACAGGAAAGAGCCTTACGAAGTCCGCCTCCTGTTCCCCCCCGGGCCTTGAGCACCTGGACCTGGTCCTTGCCCGCGAACTGCTGGACCAGCGCCTCATCGGCCCCGCCACCTTCGGGGGCATCCGGGTCTGGTCGGCCCACGACGGCCGCTGGACCGTGTGCATCGGGCTGGTGACCCCGGCGGCGACACCCGGTTCGAGGCCCCGCCACTACGGTCCAGCACTTCCTGAACCTGACCTACCACCTCGTCCCCAAGGGCACCGAACCGCCCTGCACCGACATCGACAACGTGATCGCCGCCATCCTCAACAGCGGCGGCCCCCGATGAACGACACGAGCAAGCCGCAACCGTGCCCCCGTCTCCGTCGCCGTGCCGCTGGGCGGCCCGTGGGCCCGCCGCACCTGGGAACCCGGCAGTGGCACCAGGGAGTGGGTCACCGCCGCCTGCTCCCGGTGCCGGGCCGTCCCATGGGACGAGTCGCTCGGCATGACCGTCACCTTCGCCAGCACCGAGCAGGCCCGCGAGGAACTGACCCGCGACTGGGGATGGACCTGCGCCCCTCGGTCCAACTGGCCGGAGGACGACGAGTTGCTGTGCCCGACCTGCGCGAAAGAGGAAGCAGGCGGTGAGCGGCGACCGCGTCTGCCTTGAGTAGGAACCAGGCGAACGACCGCAGGACCCGGACGCCTGGGCAGTCACCGTCACGGAGTCATGACCCAGGCAGTAAGTAATATGGCACTACACGGAAGGCAGCCAAGTGGCAAGCGAGAACAAGACCCCGATCAAGAAGCCGGGGTAGCCTCGGCCAGGGCAGGGCGCGGGGCGCGGGGGCGCACCCGGAACATCCGACCGGGGCGGCAGCGCCCAGGGACGCAGCCCGAACGGGCACCCGCCGTCCCCGCTCCCACCGCCGAGGCCGCAGTGACCGCGGACCACCCGGAGGGCCGCGCCGGCACCGGCCCCGGCGGGCCGGCCGACTCAGCGCCCTACAGGTTCACCGACAAGCCAGGCGAATGCCGCTGCCCCGACTGCGAGCAGTGCCCCTGCTTCAGCCAGCACGTCAGCAACGTCTGCGCGTGCTGCCGTGCCGGGCTCCACGACCGCACCTGCGGCCCCCCGCCGGTACGCCTGGTAAAAGCGGACAAGTAGCCGCAGACGAACCAGGCGACCCCTGAGCGTCCACGCTCGGGGGTCTTCGCATCAGAGCGCTGTCAGACCTAACAGCCAGACTGTCAGATCAAACAGGGAAGAAGCGGAGTCGGACGATGCATGACATCATCAGCGACATCATCTACTGGGACCAGGCCAACAAGGCATACCTGGCCGGTGAGGGCCAGTCGGGCGAACGGTACATCCAGCGGCTAGAAGCGGCCGGCCGGATGGCCGAGATCGAGGCCCGGTGGCATCATCTCCCCGGAGGGTTCCTAAGCGAGCGGAAGCTCATCAAGACTCACATCCAGGCCGTTGCCGAGAGCACACAGGCTGCAACTAATGAAGAGATGTGCTGGCTGGCCATCGCCGCCGCAACCGCCTGGATACCCCAACGGGAACCGGTTGAGACGGCGTTGCCCCGCAAGCAGGCCACCCCGCTGGACGGCCTTTCTGCTGCTCAGAGGCAGTTACCGTGCTGCGGATAGCAGGTCCGCCGAAAATAGTTTATTGAATCCCTACCCAGTCGCCCTCGACCGTGGTGAACATCGCGTCGGTCTGGTTCGGCAGCCCGCTGTCGCGGACCACCCGGACCGCCTCGGCGACGATCTCCCCGACGCCTTCCCCCGTGCCGAGCGGTGTGACCGAGAACGCAACAAGCATGGGATGCCGCCGAAATTGCGGGGTAGCTAACTGGCTTGACGATCAACGTGTAACATGAATGGCATGTCGCGATGGTATTGGCGCTTTGGGCTGGCTCCAGGTGTAGCCAGCCGCGTCCGCCAACGCTGATCACCCACCTGGAGCCGGAAAAGACAGAGGCAACTGCCTCTGTCTTTGTCATGTCAGGACAGACTGGTTCCCGGGGCGCGGGTGTCGGTCCCTGTAAATAAGGAGACATACGATGCCCCATCACACGAGTGACACACGGATCCTCGGCTACGAACCCTTGCTGGCGCCTGCGGCGCTGTTGCAGGAGCTTCCGCTGGGGCAGGCCCGGGAGGCCACCGTTGAGCAGGGCCGCGCGGACGTGCGCGCGGTGCTGGAGGGCACCGACGACCGTTTGCTGGTCGTGGTCGGCCCCTGCTCGGTGCATGACCCGGTCGCTGCCCTGGACTACGCGCGGCGGCTGGCCGGGCTGCGCCGCTCGCTGGACGAGGAGCTGCTGATCGTGATGCGGGTGTACTTCGAGAAGCCGCGGACGGTGACCGGCTGGAAGGGCCTGATCAACGACCCGGGCCTGAACGGCAGTTACGACGTCCACCGCGGCCTCCGCACCGCACGCCGGCTGCTGCTGGATGTGGTCGAGCTGGGCCTGCCGGTGGGGTGCGAATGGCTGGACCCGGTCACCCCGCAGTACATTGCGGACGCTGTGGCCTGGGGCGCGATCGGCGCGCGGACCACGGAGAGCCAGGTGCACCGGCAGCTCGCTTCCGGCCTGTCGATGCCGGTGGGCTTCAAGAACGGGACCGACGGGGATGCTCAGGTGGCGATCGACGCCTGCCGCGCGGCCGCGGCCCAGCACACGTTCTTCGGGGTGACGCCCGCCGGCGCCGCGGCCGTGGTGAACACGGCGGGCAACAGCGAGTGCCACATCATCCTGCGCGGCGGCCGGTCCGGGCCGAACTACTACGCCGGCGACGTCTCCGCCGCCCTGGACCTGGTCACCAGGGCGGGACTGCCCCGGCGCCTGATGGTCGACGCGAGCCACGGCAACAGCGAGAAGGATTACCGTCGGCAGCCCGTGGTGGCGGACGCGCTGGGAGAGCAGATCGCCGCTGGCGAGCAGGGCCTCATCGGCGTGATGCTGGAGAGCTTCATCACAGCCGGGAAGCAGGCCCCCGGCGACCCCGCCGGCCTGGTCTACGGTCAGAGCATCACCGACGGCTGCATGGACTTCGACACCACCGCACAGGTTCTCGACGCACTGGCCGCCGCCGTCCGCCGTCGCCGCGAGGTCCATCCGGACCATGCGCGCCGGTCCCGCGCCACCGCGTCGGCCTGACCACGATCTGGCCAGGCTGGCACGGACGGGTCTGGCCGGCCCGTAGACTGTGCGCGTCTTCGCGCTCCAGCGGGCCGGTCTTCGGTACCCGCGGCTGTGGCGTGGCGGGAGTTCCTGGCCGCAGCGTAGGGGCCGCTGGTTGGCGCAACAGTTTGTTCATACTGCTGGACGGGGACCATGCTGACGCGCGTCGGCCTGCGGTACCGCCAGCCGGATTCATCCGGAGGTAGCCGATGGGCCTTGGACCGAATGAGCAGCGCCTGCTGGGGCAGATCGAGCGGGCGCTCCACGGTTCGGACCCGAAGCTGGCGGCCAAGCTCGCGGCGTTCAACCGCCTCACCTTCCACGAGGCGATGCCGCTGCGGGAGCGGTTGCTGCAACCACCGTCCCGGGCGGTCCGCTTCGCCCCGGTGGCGATGGCGGCGTTCGTCATGTTCATGATCCTGATCTCGGTTACCGTGCTGAGCCGCATCGGGCCGTCCCGGGGCAGCTCGGCCGCAGCGTGCGGGATCGCCTGGGTACAGGGCTGCCAGGCCGGGGGAGGGTCTCCGCACCCCGTGCACGGCGTGGCCACCGTCCGGCACTGACCAGGACTCCAGGCCCGCCCAGTCGGGCGGCTAGGCCTGGCTAGAGTGGCTTCATGGATGTCCGAACCTACGTCGAGGCGAACGCCAGCGGCTTTTTCACCGAACTGAAGGAGTGGCTGGCCATCCCGTCGATCTCGGCGGATCCCGCGCGGCGGGATGATGTCCGGAAATCCGCCGACTGGCTGGCTGCCCGGTTGCGTGCCACCGGGTTCCCGGTGGCCGAGGTGTGGGAGACCGGCGACCCGCCCGGGAGCGGGCAGCCCGCCGTCTTCGCCGAATGGGCCGCCGATGATGCGGCCGCGCCGACGGTGCTCGTCTACGGCCATCATGACGTGCAGCCGGTCGAGCCGCTGGACGAATGGCGCAGCCCTCCGTTCGAGCCGGCCGAAGAAGGCGGCCGGCTGCTGGGCCGCGGCGCCTCGGATGACAAGGGCCAGGTGCTGTTCCACGCCCTCGGGGTGAGCGCGGCGCTGGCCGCGTCCGGTGGGGCGGCACCGCCGGTCACCCTCAAGCTGCTCATCGAGGGCGAGGAGGAGTCCGGCTCGCCGCACTTCGCCGATCTGCTGCGGCGCGAGCGGACCCGGCTCGGCTGCGACGTCATCGTGGTGAGCGACACCACGATGTGGTCCGCCGAGGTTCCCTCGATGTGCACCGGGATGCGGGGGCTGCTGGACGCCCAGATCGACCTGACCGGTCCCGAGCGGGACCTGCATTCGGGCTCGTTCGGCGGGGCGGTGCCCAACCCGCTGCAGGCCCTCGCCTCGCTGCTGGCCGGACTGCACGACGAGGCGGGCCGGGTCACGCTGCCGCGCTTCTACGACGCCGTACTCCCGCTTACCACGGAAGAACGGGAGCTGTTCGCCCGGCTTCCGTTCGACGAGAAGACCTGGCTGGCCGAGGCGGGCGGCAGCCGCGCCGCTTATGGCGAGCAGGGCTTCACGACCCTGGAACGGATCTGGGCCCGCCCGACCGCCGAGATCAACGGGATGTGGGGCGGCCACACCGGGCCCGGCACGAAGACGATCATCTCGCGCGAAGCGCACGCGAAGCTTTCGTTCCGGCTGGTCGCTGACCAGGAACCGGCCGACGTGGCGGCCGCGCTGGAGGACTACGTGTCCACGTATACCCCGCCCGGCATCGAAGCCGGGGTGACATTCGGCGGCCCGGGGGCGCGGGCCTCCCATTCTCCCATCGACTCGCCCGCGGTCCGCGCCGCGCGCCGCGCCCTGGGCCGGGCCTTCGGCCGCGACATCCTGTTCACCCGGGAGGGCGGCAGCGGCCCGGAGGCGGACCTGGCCGACATACTCTGCGCGCCGCTCGTTTTCGTCGCGGTCGGCCTGGATTCTGACCGCATCCACGCGCCGAACGAAAAGGTGGAGATGGGCTTGCTGCTCACCGGGGCCGAGGCCGCCGCGTACCTGTGGGAGGAACTCGCGGCCACCGAGCTGGGTTCCGGCGCCGAGCCGCGTCCGTGACGGGCCAACAGCAGCTCGGCCGGCTGGCGCTCGCCCGCGAAGGTGTCGACCGGGCCACCGGGCACCGGTCCGACCCGGCCTGGCTGGCGGCCGCCTGGGCCGACCCGGACACCCGCGTGCTGGTGATCAACGGGGGCATGGCCCTGGTCCGGTTCGCCGAGGGCCGGGCGGAGCTGGAGTTCGTGTCCCCCGCTGCAGCGCCGCCGGGAGTCCGCTTCCTGCTCGGCGTGGACCCCGCCGGTATCGCCTACTTCGGCGTCGACACCCCGCTGGACCAGGTGGCCCCCGACGGGTCGCGCGCGCCGGACGGGGCCAGCGTCCGGGCGGCCTCACTGCGCCAGGTGGGCGCGCTGCTCGGGGACCGCGACGCCGGCCTGCTCACGAACGCCGTCGCGCTCGCCAACTGGCACGACACACACACCCACTGCCCGATCTGCGGTACGGCGACCACGGTGAACCCCGGAGGGCACTCGACCACCTGCCCCAACGACGGCACCGAGCACTTCCCGCGCACCGACCCCGCGGTCATCATGCTCGTCACCGATCCCGCCGACCGGTGCCTGCTGGCCCGCAACCGGGCATGGCCGGAACGGCGGGTGTCCATTCTGGCCGGGTTCGTCGACCCGGGGGAGTCGGCCGAGCATGCCGTCACGCGCGAGGTGCACGAGGAGACCGGCATCACGGTCGGCCGGGTGACCTATCTCGGCAGCCAGCCGTGGCCAATGCCGCGGAGCCTGATGCTCGGGTTCCACGCGCTCGCCGAGGGCGGGCAGCGTATCCAGGTCGACGCCGACGAGATCGGTGAAGCGCACTGGTACTCCCGCGACGAGCTGCTCGCGGCCCTGACCGGCCGCCAGCTGGCCCTGCCGCCGCCGATCTCGATCGCGCGCCAGATCATCGAGGCCTGGTACGGCGGCGAATTGCCGGACGGCGCCACCTTCGAATAGCCGCCGTCTAAAGTTTCTTGATTAAACAGACCTATTTAGTAGGATAGGCAGTCGTGACCACCTCCACGCGCTTGGTGCGACGAGGCCATGTGGACTTCGTCCGCGTCGCCAGCGCCCAGTGTCCGCCCCTGCCCTGACCCGCAGCCGGACACGTGAGGGCCGCCCGCTCTCGATGCGAAGGAGTCACATGGCCGCCGATACGCTCGGCACCGCGCAAGTAATTCAGATCCCAGCACCAGTCCAGCCGGCGCCACCTCTCCCGGAAGAGCTGCCAGGACCCGAGGGGACGCTGCTGGCCATCGTTCCCATTCCCGGAACGGCTAGCTCACTGGCCATCTGGGGCTACCGGGTGCCCAGGGACGCGACCCCCGTCGGCCCCAGTATCGCGTCGCGGCCGCCGGCTGGCGGCCTCATCGTCGATCACGCCCGGCGCTGCGTCTGGCTGAACGGGGAGGAGGTCGTCCTCACGTACCAGGAATTCGAGCTGCTGGCCTTCCTGAGCGCGAACCCGGCTCAGGTCTTCAGCCGGGCTGACCTGCTCCACCGGGTGTGGGGCCAGACCCCGAACTCCACGACCCGCACCGTCGACGTGCACGTCAGCCGGCTGCGGCGCAAGCTCGGGCCGTCCTACGGTCCCTGCCTGGCGACCGAATACCGGGTTGGCTACCGGTTTGAGCCCACGAACAGCCAGCCGTAACTCTCCGTGCTTTTCCAGGTAGTCGATGTAAAGCGGCCGGAGCGCGTCCGCGGTCTGGCCCTCGCCGGAACCCAGCGCGTCCGTGATCAGTGCGGATATACGGTACATATCCGCGCCGGTTCGTGCGGGGTTGCCCTCGATGGCCTCCGCCGCCGGGATCTCGCGCAGCAGTTCCCAGAGGAACCCGAAGTCCCCGTGATGCAGCGCGCGGCGCATGGCCAGGTCGTGAAGCTCGTGGGAGGACAACGCCTCGAGATCGCTGCGGCTCAGCACACCGGATACCTTACTCCGCCCAGGCCACCGCCTCGCCTAGCATGGGCCGGTGCCCGAAGCGAGCAAGCCCTGCGTGTTCTGCGCCATCATCAACGGCGAGGCGAAGCCAGAGATCATCATCGAGGAGAGCGAGCACCTCATCGCTTTCCTCGACCACCGGCCGCTGTTCCGTGGGCACACGCTGCTCGTGCCGAAGCAGCACGTCCAGCTGCTGAGCGACCTGCCCGCGGACCGGGTGCCCGAGTTCTTCCTCGAAGCCCAGCGCCTCGAGCGGGCGGTGGAGACCGGCCTGGGCGCCGACGGGTCGATGATCCTCGTCAACAACGTCGTCAGCCAGTCCGTGCCGCACCTGCACCTGCACGTCATCCCGCGCAACCGCAAGGACGGCCTGCGCTTCTGGCTCGGCCCCCGGCATCCTTACGATGCCAGTCACCCTGCCGAGGCCTACGCCGAGAAGATCAGGGCCGCGCTGCCCGCCCGCTGAGCCCGCTGAACTGGGTCAACTCCGCTGTGACCTGCGTCAACCTGATGCATGAACGCCCCGTGGCCGGGCACACGGCCTGCATGAGCTTTGACACGGACGGGGCAGCCGAGCACGGTACGGCGCTAGGCAGCCACCTGCCCGGCGAGCGGCCGGTCGGCGGGCACGACCATCTGCACGGCAGGCCGGTCTCCTGGGTGCTGGTCGGCGTCCTCATCGTCGCCTTCACCGCGGGCGGCCTGGCCATCGTGAACCATCTGTGGTGGCTGTTCTGGGTCTGCCTGGGTGTGACGGTCCTCTCGGTACCAGCGGGCAAGGTCATCGGCATCATGAACGACACCGTGATCAACGGTGACCCGGCCCAGCAGAAGGGCCAGGGCGGGACCGTCGCCGAGGACGCCGGATCGGCCGCCGATCCGGGCGTCGGCCTCGGGCCACGGCCCGCGGCCGCGCCGGGGCAGCGGCAGCCCGCGGTCGGCGCGTAGCGCACCCGCGGGCCACAGCGGCCCGGCTGGCCACAGCGGCCCGGCAGGTCACAGCCGGCCCGGCTGGCCCGTAGTGCGTGAAATGCCGGGCCGCCCTATGCTGCCCTCTGTACCGGCCGCCTGGGCGGCCTGACCGTCGAGGAGTTCCCATGCCGCCGTGGCCCGGCACGTCTTATCCCCTCGGAGCCGTCTACGATGGCGCGGGCACCAACTTCGCGTTGTTCTCCGAGATCGCAGACTTCGTGGAAGTGTGCCTGTTCGACAGGGCCGGGGCGGAAGAGCGGATCAAGCTGAACGAGGTGGACGGCTTCGTCCACCACTGCTACCTGCCCGGCATCGGGCCGGGCCAGCAGTACGGCTACCGCGTGCACGGCCCCTACGATCCCGCCCAGGGCCAGCGCTGCAACCCGAACAAGCTGCTGCTCGACCCGTACGCCAAGGCGGTCACCGGCGAGGTCGACTGGGATGAGTCGCTGTTCGGCTACCGCTTCGGCGAGCCGGCCGAGCGGAACGACGACGATTCGGCCCCCCACATGTGCAAGGGCGTCGTGGTCAACCCGTTCTTCGACTGGGCTAACGACCGGCCGCCGCGCATCCCCTACAACGAGACCGTCATCTACGAGGCCCACGTAAAAGGGCTGACCCACCGCCATCCCAGGGTACCGAAGGATCTGCGCGGTACCTACGCGGGCATCGCTCACCCGGCGATCATCGAGCACCTCAGCCGGCTGGGGGTGAACGCCGTGGAGCTGATGCCGGTCCACCAGTTCCTCACCGACAAGGTGCTGGAAGAGCGGGGCCTGCGCAATTACTGGGGCTACAACACCATCGGCTTCTTCGCTCCGCACGCCGCCTACGCCGCCGCCGGTGATGGGAACCAGGTGCAGGAGTTCAAGGCCATGGTGCGCGCGCTGCACGAGGCGAACATCGAGGTCATCCAGGATGTGGTCTACAACCACACCGCCGAGGGCAACCACCTCGGGCCGACGCTGTCCCTGCGCGGGATCGACAACGCCGCGTACTACCGGCTGGTGGACGACGACCCGCAGTACTACATGGACTACACCGGCACCGGTAACTCGCTGAACGTCCGTCACCCGCACTCCCTGCAGCTCATCATGGACTCGCTGCGCTACTGGGCGACCGAGATGCGGGTCGACGGTTTCCGGTTCGACCTCGCCGCCACCCTGGCCCGGGAGTTCTACGACGTCGACCGGCTGGCGGCGTTCTTCGACGTGGTCCAGCAGGATCCGGTCATCAGCCAGGCCAAGCTGATCGCCGAGCCCTGGGATGTCGGCCCCGGCGGCTACCAGGTCGGTCAGTTCCCGCCGTTGTGGACCGAGTGGAACGGGAAGTACCGCGACACGGTGCGCGACTTCTGGCGCGGTGAGCCCGCCACCCTCGGCGAGTTCGCGTCCCGCATCACCGGTTCCTCCGACCTGTACCAGCACGACGGACGGCGGCCCTACGCGTCGATCAACTTTGTCACCGCGCACGACGGCTTCACCCTGCGCGACCTGGTCTCCTACCACCAAAAGCACAACGAGGCCAACGGCGAGGGGAACCGCGACGGCGCGGACGACAACCGGTCCTGGAACTGCGGTGCAGAGGGCGACACCGACGACCCCTCCGTGCTCGAACTGCGCCGCCGGCAGGAGCGCAACCTGCTGGGCACCCTGCTGCTGTCCCAGGGCGTCCCGATGATCCTGCACGGCGACGAGATCGGCCGCACCCAGGACGGCAACAACAACGCCTACTGCCAGGACAAGAAGATCTCCTGGGTGGATTGGTCGCTCGCCGAGTCGTACGCCGACCTGGCCGCGTTTACCTCGGCGCTGTCCGATTTCCGCCGGGCGCACCCGGTGTTCCGGCGCCGCCGGTTCTTTGCCGGACGGCCGGGGCGGCGCGACGACGAACTCGGTGACATCGCCTGGTTCAGCGTTAGCGGCACCGAGATGGCCGATGCCGACTGGGACGCCGACATCGCCCGCTGCATGATGGTCTTCCTCAACGGGCAGGCCATCCCCGACGTGGATGCGCGCGGTGAGCGGGTCACCGACCAGTCGTTCCTGATGTGCTTCAACGCCGCGCCCGAAGACGTCGACATGGTGCTGCCCAGCAGCGAATACGGGCAGAAATGGGCGGTCGTGCTGGATACCGCCACCGGCGAGGTGCCGGGCAGCGTGGGTGGTCTCGGCGGCCTCACCTCCCAGATCGGCGTGATCACGGCCGGCGGGGGATTCGATGTCTCGGAAGGGGCCCGGACGGTGGAGGCCAAGGCCGCGCTGAAGGTGATCGGCCGGTCTCTCGTCGTGCTCCAGCGCAGCGAGCCGGCCGAGTGACCGCCCCGGCCTCCACCTACCGGATCCAGCTCGGGCCGGGCCGGACCTTCTCCGGCGCCGCGGAGCTCATCCCCTACCTGCGTGACCTCGGGGTCGGCGCCGTGTACACCTCGCCGGTCCTGGCTGCCGTGCCCGGCTCCACACACGGTTACGACGTCGTTGACCCCACCCGGATGAACCCCGGGCTGGGCGGGGACCGCGCGTTCGCGGACCTGGCGCTCCGGCTCCGGGGAGCGGGCCTCGGCCTGGTCGTCGACATCGTGCCCAACCACATGGGCATTGAGGATCCCGCGGCCAACCCGACGTGGTGGGACGTGCTGAGGCTGGGCCGGGCGTCGCCGTTCGCCCGGTTCTACGACATCGACTGGGACCGTGCCCCGATCATGGTCCCGGTCCTGGCCGACGCCGCCGCGGTCGCCGACCTGGCTATTATCGATGGTCAGCTCGCCTACCACGACCTGCGGTTCCCGCTGGCTCCCGGCACCGAAGGCGGCACGCCGCAGCAGGTGCACGAGCGGCAGCACTACCGGCTCACCGACTGGCGCCGGGCCAACAGCGAGCTGAATTACCGCCGGTTCTTCGACGTCGCCATGCTCGCGGCGGTCCGGGTCGAGGATCCGGTGGTCTTCCGGACGACGCACGAGATGGTGCTCCGCTGTGTGGCGGATGGGCTGGTCACGGGGCTGCGCGTGGACCATCCCGACGGCCTGGCCGACCCAGGGGCCTACGTGCGGCGGCTGGCCGCGGCCGCGCCGTCGGCCTGGCTGGTGGTGGAGAAGATCCTCGGCGCGGATGAGACGCTGCCCGCCCTCTGGCCGGTGGCCGGCACGACCGGCTATGACGCGCTCCGCCTGGCCAGCGGCCTGTTCGTGGACACCGGCGGCGAGCCGGCCGTCACCACGTTCGCCGCGGAGGAATGCGGGCCCCAGGATCTGCGGCAGATGGAGCACGACGCCAAGCAGTGGGTGGCCGAGCACATCCTGCTCGCGGAGGTCCGCCGGATCGCGCGGGCCGCCCGCCGCCGCCTGCCTGCCGAGCAGAGTGAGCCCGGGCAGATTGAGCCCGCGGTCGCTGAGCTGCTGGCCAGCTTTTCCGTCTACCGCTCCTACCTGGCTGACGACGATGCGGATGCGCTGCAGGCGGCCGCCGCCGAGGCGTCCCGCCGCGCGCCGGGACTCGCCGCCATGATCGGGGCGCTGGCCCGCCAGATGACCGCCGACCCCGATGGTGAGCTGGCTGAGCGGGTCGAGCAGACCGCGGCCATGGTGATGGCCAAGGGCGTGGAGGACACGGTCTTTTATCGGTACAACCGGTTCATCGCGTTGAACGAGGTCGGCGGGGACCCTGGCCGCTTCGGCGTGACGCCGGAGGAGTTTCACTGGCGGATCGGGAATGTTGCGGTCGGCGACCATCCACGGTCGATGACCGCGCTGTCCACGCACGACACCAAGCGGTCCGAGGACGTGCGGGCCCGGCTGGCCGTGCTGTCCGAGCTGCCCGATGAGTTCGCCGCGGCGGTGCGCCGGTGGTCGGCGCGGGCCCCGCTGCCTGAGCCGACGCTGAACCTGCTCGCCTGGCAGTCTCTGGTCGGCGCCTGGCCGATCAGCCAGGAACGGCTGGTGAGGTACCTGGAGAAGGCTTCCCGGGAAGCGGAGATCGCCACCAGCTGGACCGAGCCGAACGCGGAGTTCGACGCGGCCGTGGCCGCCTGGCCCAAGACCGTGCTCACCGACGGGGAGCTGGCGGCGGACGTCGAAGCGTTCGTGACGCAGGTGCGGGACGCGGGCTGGTCCAACGCGCTGGGCCAGAAGCTGGTCCAGCTGGCCATGCCCGGCGTGCCTGACCTTTACCAGGGCAGCGAGCTGTGGGACCTGTCCCTGGTCGACCCGGACAACCGGCGGCCGGTCGACTTCGATCGCCGCCGGGATCTGCTGGCCCGCATCGACGGCGGCTGGCTGCCCGAACTGGACGACTCCGGCGCCGCCAAGTTGCTGATCGTGACGCGGGCGCTGCGGCTGCGCCGGGACCGGCCCGAACTGTTCGGCGGGTCCTACGAGTCACTGCCGGCCCAGGGACCGGCCGCTGATCACCTGTTCGCGTTCGCCCGTGGCGGCGGCCACCTGGTGGCCGTCGCGACCCGCCTGCCGGTCACCCTGCAGCGTGCGGGCGGCTGGCGCGGAACGACCCTACCCATGGGCCCGGGCCCGTGGACCAACGTGCTCACCGGCCAGCCCGTGCCGTCCAGCTGGGTCGCGGCGGAGGACCTGCTGCAGCGTTATCCTGTGGCCCTGCTTGTGCGAGGTGACCAGTGAAACCCGGTTCCGTCTGGGCCCCCAAGGCGCACCGGGTCCGCATCCGTATAGCGGACCAGACCGTCGGCATGTCCCGGGACGCGAACGACTGGTGGCACACCCCCGAGCCGCTGATGCCGGGCACCGACTATGCGTACCTGCTCGACGACGACGACACAGCGCTGGCGGATCCGCGTTCACAGTGGCAGCCGGATGGGGTGTTCGGCCCCTCACGCTGCTACGACCACACCGCGTTCCGCTGGACCGACGAGGCCTGGACGGGCCGCGCCCTGCCCGGTTCGGTCCTGTACGAGCTGCACGTCGGGACGTTCACTCCGGCGGGCACGTTCGACGCGGCGATCGAACGGCTCGACTACCTGGCGGACCTGGGCATCGACCTGGTCGAGGTGATGCCGGTCAACGCGTTCGACGGCACGGCCGGCTGGGGCTACGACGGGGCGCTGTGGGGGGCCGTGCACGGGCCCTACGGCGGCCCGGACGGCTTCAAGCGGTTCGTGGACGCCTGCCACGCTCGGGACATGGGCGTGGTGCTGGACGTCGTGTACAACCACATCGGGCCGTCCGGCGCTTACCTGGATCGCTTCGGCTCATACTTCGCGGGCCAGAACCAGTGGGGTGCCGCCCTCAACACGGACGGCCCCGGTTCCGATGAGGTCCGGCGCTACGTGATCGACAACGCGACCGGCTGGCTGCGCGACTTCCACGTGGACGGGCTCCGGCTGGACGCGGTGCACGCGATCGTGGACCACCGAGCGCTGACGTTGCTGGAGGAGCTGTCCGCCGAGGTCGACGCGCTGGCCGCCGGGCTGCGCCGGCCGCTCAGCCTGATCGCCGAGTCGGACCTGAACGACCCGAGGCTGATCACTTCGCGCGAGGCCAACGGCTACGGGCTGACCGCGCAATGGTCCGACGACATCCACCACGCCGTGCACGTCACGCTGACCGGTGAGACCCAGGGCTACTACAAGGACTTCGCCGCCCCGGAGGCACTCGCGACCACGCTGCGTTCGGCCTATTTCCACGCTGGCACCTGGTCCTCGTTTCGTGGCCGGACCCACGGGCGGCCGGTGGACACCCACCGGATCCCGGGCAGCCGGTTCGTGTGCTACCTGCAGGACCACGACCAGATCGGCAACCGTGCCCAGGGCGACCGGCTGTCCGCCTCCGTGCGGCCCGGCCTGCTGGCCTGCGGCGCGGCCATCGTGCTCTGCTCGCCGTACACGCCGATGATCTTCATGGGTGAGGAGTGGGCCGCGAGCACCCCGTGGCAGTTCTTCGCGTCCTTCCCCGACCCCGGCCTGGCCGACGCCGTGCGCAACGGGCGCCGGTCGGAGTTCGCGGCGCACGGCTGGGCAGAGGAGGAGATCCCCGACCCCATGTCGCCGGCCACGGTCGAGCGGAGCCGGCTGGACTGGAAGGAGCTGTCGGTCCCCGAGCACCGCTCCATGCTCGAGCTCTACCGCGCGCTGATCGCGCTGCGGCACCAGCATCCGGAGCTGGCCGACCCACGGCTGGACGAGTTCACGGTGGAAACCGGGCCGGGCGGACGCTGGCTGATGCTGCACCGGGGGACCCTGCGGGTGGCATGCCACTTGGGCGGCGAGGTCGACAACATCCGCCTGGACCGGCCGGTCGGGAAGGTCCTGCTGGCCTCGGCCGAGGTGACCCACGCCGGGCATGTCCTGGAGATGCCGCCCGAGTCGTTCGCCGTCGTTACGACCACGGACGTGGAACGGAAGCCGTCCGCCGACGAGCTGGCCCGCATCGAGTAGCCGATCTAGCTGCTGGCCCCGGCGAGGATCGCGGCGCCCAGATACGGCCGGGGGATGGCGAACGCGTCGACCAGGGCCTGCGCGTGCGGGCGCAGCAGCTCGCAGAGGGCGTTGACGGCGCCGGTCACGGACTTGGCCCGGACCGCGGTCAGTCGGCCGTGGGCCAGGAACCAGGCGAGATCCCCCTCGATGCTGGCCAGCACGTACAGGTCGCAGACCCGGCTGAGCAGGACGCGGGTCGCCGGGCTGGGGCAGCGTTCCACGGCCGCGACGAATGCCTCCAGCACGACCCGGTCGATGTGTACCCGGGCGGTGCGCAGCAGGTGGTCCTGGGCGTCGTTGAAGATGGCGAAGGCGTCGCTCTCGCCGCGGTCGCCGGCGTTGCCGACGGCGCGCCGTAGCCGCCGGGCCAGGCCGTCCAGCATGTGCTTCTCCCGGTCCTCGAAGGCCCGGATCTGCCAGGCCCGGTCGAACAGCACCGTCTCGTCGTCCCGGCCCGGGCCCGCAGCCAGCAGGCGCTCGATCACGCTCCGCGCGGCGGTCCGCTCGATGAACGCGCCGGCGAACTGCTCGGCGATGAACCGCGCGGTGGCCAGCGTACCCAGGTCCCCGACCTGGCTCTGGTAGTTGGTCAGCAGCCCCTTGGCCACCAACTGGAGCAGGACGGTGTTGTCGCCCTCGAACGTGGTGAACACGTCCGTGTCGGCCTTGAGCGTGGTCAACAGGTTTTCCGCCAGGTAGCCGGCGCCGCCGCAGGCCTCCCGGCACGCCTGGATGGTGGCGGTCGCGTGCCATGTGGCCACCGCCTTGATCCCGGCGGCCCGGGACTCCAGCTCGCGCTGCTTCCGTTCGTCCGGCCGGCCCTCGCCGCTCAGATCGCCGAGCCCGCCGACCAGCTCATGCTGAGCGAAGCTGAGCGCGTAGCTGGTCGCCAGGGCCGGAAGAAGTTTGCGCTGGTGCGCCTGGTAGTCGAGCAGCACCACTTCGCCCTGGCCGCCCGGGCGCTCGAACTGCCGGCGGGTGTTCGCGTAACCGACCGCGATGGCCAGCGCCCGCTTGGTCGCGCTGCCCGCGGTGCCGGCCACGCTGATCCGGCCGCGGATCAGCGTGCCGATCATCGTGAAGAACCGGCGCCCGTCGCTTTCGATCGGGCTGCTGTAGCTGCCGTCCTCGCCGACGTCACCGAACCGGTTGAGCAGAGCGTCCCGCGGCACCCGGACGTCACGGAAGCTGAGCCGGCCGTTGTCGACGCCGTTGAGGCCGCCCTTTCGCCCGCAGTCCTCGATGCTCACCCCGGGCATCGGGTTCCCGTCGCCGTCCCGGATCGGTACCAGCAGGGCATGCACCCCGCGACTCCGGCCGTCGACGATGAGCTGGGCAAAGACCACCGCCATCCGGCCGTCGCGGGCCGCGTTACCGATGTAATCCTTGCGTGCGGCCGGATCCGGCGTGCCGATCACGAACTCGGCCGTGGCCGGGTCGTAGGCGGCCGTCGTCCGCAGGTGCTGTACGTCCGAACCGTGGCCGGTCTCGGTCATCGCGAAGCAGCCCGTGAGCTGCAAGTCCATGATGTCGCGCAGGTACCGCTCGTGGTGCCGCCTCGTGCCGAGCAGCTGCACGGCCCCGCCGAACAGTCCCCACTGCACGCCCGCCTTGACCATCAGCGACAGATCGCCGAAGCCGAGCATCTCGTGGGCCACCACCGACGCGGCCGGATCACCCATCCCGCCGTACTCGGGGTCGAAGCCGAGCCGGCCGGGACCCGTCTTGGCCAGCAGGTGCAGGTCATCGAAGACCTGCCGGCGATACTGCTCGGTGGTCAGATCGGAGTTGTCCCCCACCACGGTGGCGGCCATCTGGGCCCGCAACCCCCGGCGCAGCTCACCCCATCGCCCGTCCAGCGCCGTGGTCAGCGCGTCCACGTCCACCGGCTCGTCGAGCCGGAAAGAGGCAGGCAGGTCCACGATTCCTCCAGCCGTCGCGCGCAGCACCGTTGCTACTCATCAGTAGGTTTCTACGCCACAGTAGCAACGGTGCCCGCGAAAGCCGGAACGGCGGTCTGGCTGGCCAGCCGTGATCTAGCTGGCCAGCTCGTCCTGGATGTCGTCCAGCGGCAGGTCCTCGTCGCGCTCGCTGGTCAGCTCCTTGAGCGGCAGCGCCTCCGGTCCGGGCATGAGCTCGCCAGCCAGGTCCTGCAGCCCGTAGCGCTCGACGTGCTCAGGATCCGCGAGGCTGATGGTGCGCAGTCCCTGGGCGACGAGCCGGTCATTGATCTCGTCGAAGTGGTCGCGTACGAGCTGCTTTTCCAGGTCGGTGGTCTTGCCCTTGTGCGGCTCACCGGCGTGCTCGAGCGTCGCGTAGTTGACCCGCCCGCCGCTGCCGCTGCCGCTGCCGCTGCTGCTGCTGGTGCTGCTCGCGGCGCCCGACGTTGTCTTGGTGGCTCGCCGCGCCGGGCGAGCCGGGCGGGCGGTAATGAGCAGCTCGTTCATCGGCGTGTCGGTGGCCAGCGCGTCGAAGGTTGCGGCGTCGAGCACGACCCTGCGGGGCTCGTCCTCGCCGGGGACGTGCAGCTCCACGATGGCGACGCGCAGGGCCGCCTTCTCGATGACCTTGGCCTCGTCGGTGAGCGCCTCGAATTCAACCGGGCTGTCCCCGAGCTCGGGATGGTCGTGCACGACGATGCGCGCCAGCGCGTCGTCCTCGGTGATGAGCTGTCCGCTCAGGTCGCTGAATCGGACGGTCTTCTGGCCCACGATCGGCTCCTCCCGGTCTGGCAAACGTTCGATGACGTGATCATAACCCTGTCGGATTTAGACGTACGTGTCAAACATCTGTTCGACCTCGGCGTGGCCCTGAAACCGAGACAAAAGCGTTCCGGCCTCCCAGCCGTCCGGCCCCGCCCGCGGGTCAGCCCCACCCCCGGCCTCAACCCGAGCGCAGTGAGCTGACCGTCTTGGCGATGCGCCGCTGCCGGGTCTCTGGTGTCTTAGCGTCCTCGATGACGGTCACGTAGCGGACCGGTGGCTGTAGGGCATGCGGTCGAACGCCTGCCTGGCGTCCGGCTCGTGATCCAGCGCGGCGGCCAGGTCGGCGGGCACATTGACCTCCCGCTGCTCCGTGTCGAGTTCGATGTCGGCGTCCACCTCATCTCCGGCGGCGATGGCGGCGCCCTCCCGGACCCGGGCGCTGACAGGCAGGAGAAGCTGGCCGCTCATCGAGCCCACGCTGGTCCGGTAGGCATAGCCGTTGATGGTAATCCGCACCTTCGGCCGCTTACCGCCGCCGAGGCTGATGACGACCTCCTCGGGGACCGATATCCCGGTCGCCGTCTTCCGGTGCAACTCAACGATTCCGCGGAACTTCATCCCGCTACCCCACAGCGCCAACTTCATCCGGAGCGAATGGTCTTAGCCGTCTGTATATCGTGTCCCGCGTGCAACAACAGCTGCTTCGATAACGGCGGGTCAAGCGGCATAAGTGGCGGGACCGGTCAGGTATGTCCAACCCGACGGGGTAACCCAGGCCAGCACGCCCGGCTCGGGTTGTTCGAGCCGCCATCCCTGAAGCTGTTTGATCCGATGATGATGCCGGCAGAGCGGTGCGAGATTGCATTCACAGGTCCGGCCGCCCTTTTCGTACGGAAGGGTATGGTCGTTGTCGCATTTGGCGGCGGGCATCCGGCACCCGGCATGGGTGCATCGCTGATTGCGGATCTGTATCAGATGCCACAGCGATGGAGGCGGCCGGTAATTGGGGCTTTCCCGTTCATGGTCGCATTCGGCTGCCGCCAGCGCGCGAAGCTTGACGTTAAATGCCCAGCTCCCGGATTCGGTGACGGCAGCTCCCGCCCGCCGCCTGCGGCGGACGGGCCGGGCACAGCCATGACCGATCGGCGTGCCGTCGTCGCCGGTTACCGTCACACACCACCGGATTGTCTGGGCGCCCACGGCCGCGGCAGCGATCTCTCGGGCGGTATGCGCGGTCACCGGCCCGAACGCGCCCAGCTCGCCCGGCGCGTCGGTGATGCCCAGCAGCGTGGCGAGCGGCATCGTCAGGTTCACGGTCCCCGTCAGTCGCGTCGGCCCGCCCAGACCGGTGAGCCGCTCCACTCCACCGAGACCAGCCAGCCGCCCCGGCCCACCCAGACCGGGCGGTATCGCCGGTGCCGCGCCGTCCCCATCCCCGCCCGAGCTCGTTCCGTTGGCCCCGCCGGCGCCATTGACGGCGCTGGCCCGGTCCTCGACTGCGGGCCCGGCAGACGTGGACCCCGGCTCACCAACCGCTGAGGCGGCACCATCCACCGTTGCGGCGGACGTGGAGCCGAGTTCACCGTCTGCCGACAAGCCGACGTCCCCCGAGGCGCTGCCGTCCACCGGCGCGGCGGCCGTAGAACCCGGCTCGCTATGGGCCGATACGTCGGCGTCTACTGATGTGCCGGCGTGCCCCGATGCTCCGCCGTCCACCGGGGCGGCGGCCGTAGAACCCGGCTCGCTGTCCGCCGATGCGCTGGCGTCTACTGATGTGCCGGCGTCTCTTGATGCCTGCGCGTCTTTTGATGTGCGAGCGTTTCCTGAGGCGGCGCCGCCCGCGACGTTCAGCGCCTGGCCGGTCAGCAACGCGAGATAGACCTGGACGCGCAGCTCATCGAGGTGCCCGTCCGCGCCGGCCGATTTGAGCTGGCGGGCCAGTTCACTGATCCGGTTCCAGGCCGCCACCGAGGCCGTTACCGGCAGGTAGCGGCCGGTCAGCGCGGCGGTAAGGCCGCCAGGCTCCGGCGTCTGCTCTACGCGTGCGAACTTCTCTTCCCGCTGGCGGCGGCGTTCCGCGGCGGCGGGGTCGGCGGCCAGCAAGGCTCGGTTCAGCGATGCGCGCAGCTGCCCGGTGGTCTGTGCGGCGGCCCGGTCGATGACCTCAGCCTCGATCGTGCGGGCCAGCTCCGGCTCTTGCCCGGCCAGCCCCGTCAGCAGCACCAGGGCTTTGGGCATGTCGATCTGGCCGTCCGCCAGCGCGGCAAACGTCAGAGGCAGGCCGGTTATCTCGGTAGCCCGGCCGGTCAGCAACTGCGCGGCCCGGCCGGTCAGCGTCAGCGCCGCGGCGATCTCGTCCGTCGCCGCATCGGCCGCCAGACCGTCCCGGACCCCGTCTGCCAGCGCTTCGTTGCGGCGCCGTGCAGCCAGCTCCGCCACCGCGGCCAGCTCCCCAGCCTGAGCCCAGGAAGCCTGCTTACGGTAGCCGCGGATCACACCGGTCAGTTCGTCGTCGCTGAGCTGTCCCAGCCGTGACTCCAGGTCATCGGCTGTCTGGCCTGGACCGGGCGGGGGAGCGGGGGCAAGCGCGGGAGCGGCGCCGGGCGCCGGCCCCGGACGGCACGTAGGCGTTGAGCTAGACATCGGCGTTGAGCTGGGCATCGGTGCTGAGCTAGATGTCGGTGCTGAGCTAGATGTCGCCGTTGAGCTGGACGTAGGCGTTGAGCTGGACGCGGGCCTCCGGCCGGGAACGGGCACGCCCGTCCCGGCGACGCCTCCGGCCGCCTCCGCAGTGAACGTGGCCAGCACCGGCCCTGGCGGTAGCTGGTCCAGCACGCCGCCCTGCCCGAAGCCCGCCGCGCCCGGCCTGCCGCCAGTGGCAGCGGCCGACAGCAGGCCCGGCGGGAGCGGTGCGCTCGCGGTCAGCCATAGGCCCTGCGCCAGACCTTCACCGCCCTCATCGCTCCACGGGCCAGGATCGTCGAGCGCGTCCGTGCCATCACCGAATTCACTGTCGTCCCCGCCTGGGGGAAAACCATCAGGTCGCAAGGACCGCATCGCGCTCACCTCCTCAGCCCACTCGCCTACCTTTCGAACATAATATCGCAAGTGGATCGGAATGAACAGTGCGAGTAGATACTAATTCTTAGTCTTTCCGTGGCGGCTGGTGAGCACCGAAAAGCCCGAGCCAATGCCCACGACGTTTCAGCACCGGCCAGCGCAGTCCCGGGATCCTGTCGGGCAAATCCCCGGCGCCGCCAACCGCCAACGCGGCACTAACCGCCGGCTAACGGCGGGCCCTTGCCGGCGCCACTCCCCGGCTAACGGCGCATCCTTGCCGGCACTAACCCCCGGCTAACGGCGCATCTGACGTGGCGCGGGCTGGCGAGCGGACGTCGCCGCGGCCCGCAACGCCGGCGTCGCCGGCCCGCTGTTCGCGGGCCGGCGACGCCGGCGTGCTGCACTGTTGCGGTGCGACGGTTACGGGGAGGGGATGGTCTTCCCGGTGGTGTCCCAGAAGTTGCCCGACCAGGCGTTGCCCTGCCCGGTGGGGGCGAAGTAGGCGACGGGGCCGTACTGGCCGCCGAGCGGGTAGTATTGCTGGCCGAGTCGGTTGCCCTCGATGAGGATGTTCGAGGTGGGGTTGCCCAGGGCGGTACCGCCGTAGATGGAGTAGCAACCGCCCGCGAGGAAGTTGTTCTCGATGGTCTTGTTCGCCACCGGCACGCCGGCGCTTCCCGCGTCGAGGTTGATGGCGTCGGTCTGCGGCTGGCTGTTGAAGATCGTGTTGTTCTCGATCGTCAGCGGCTCGGTGCCCCCGTTGACGTAGAAGCCGTTGGTGTGATCGCCGGCGATGTAGCCGGGGTCGTGAATGTAGTTGCCGTCCACTACCCCGGTTGATATCTGTATGGCGGTCTTGAAGGAGGAGATGTTGTTGTCCTTGATCACCATCCCCGTCGAGTCGCCGTAAACATCATCGATCCCGGAGCCGACGCGGCCGGTGGTCGCGTTCTGGCCGCTGATCGTGGAATTCTCGATCGTTACGCCTGTGGTGTGTGTGAGGCTGATGCCGAAATCTGCATTGGTCACGACCTGGACATTTTTGACCGTCACGTTGGCGGCGTTTATCACGAGGTTGTAGGGAATGTAAAGGCCGCTGAGCACCGTCCCGTTCACGTTCACGATCACGTCCTTGCCCGCGGCGTTGTAGGACCAGCCTGGCCCGCTGGAGACCTGGCTCGGGACCGACTTCAGGGTCGTCCCACTGAGTACGCCGGTGTTCGTCGCGTCCGGGTAACCGCAACTGCTGGGCGTGGCCGCGCAGTTGGCGAGCACCGCGGCGTGTGCCCGGCCCTGAGCGAGGCCCCCGACGAGGGCACCCACCGCAGTGACCGTCGCGACGCCGAGCACGGCCGCGCCGAACAGCCAGCGTCGGCGGCCCGTGGACGTGGGGGCGCCGGATGCGGGCGAGGCGGGCGCCTCCCGCCCGATGCGGATATGGGTGGCGGAGTTTCGCTTGGTGGTCATGACATTGCCTGCTCTCATGTGCATCTTTCGATGTCATGACCACTGTCGTCGATATTTTTCCGTCCCTCAGAGCTGAATTCCCTGTCTACAGGGAAGCATTTCCCCTGTACTTTGGACTTGGTTATTTCGCCCCGATTCCTTTGGCCGTGGTTTCCTTTCCCGCCGGGGTATTACGCCCCGGGTATTACGCCCCTGCGCCGCGGACTCCGCCGGGATCGGCAGCCGCGACCGCCTGCCCCGCAGGGCCCGCGAGGCGGCTCCCGCCGGCGTGCGTCGCCCGGAGCGCCAGTTCGGCTGGGTGACGGTGGCGTTGCGGGCGGGTCGCTGCCGGCCTGGACGACACGGCACCGGGTCTACGGCCCGGGCTGTCTCGCGGGGCCCCATGGGCAGGGCTGGCCAGCGACCCGGCCCGGCGGGCCGCCGGGCGGGCCGGGCATCCGTGTGGAGCGCGGCCCGCGGTGCGCGATGGCCAGCATCTTTGAACCGTGTAATCCGCGCCTGAACGCGTGGCCGGACTCTTGCCGGCACTAGCCCCCGGCTAACGGCGCATCTCGGCGCCGCCGTTCCCTGGCTAACGGCGCATCCTGGTCGGCGCTAACCGCCGCTCAACGGCGCTAACCGCGCCGGCGCGCGACATGCAGCACCGCACCCCAGTGCCGCCGAAGCATCCCGTCCGGCCGTTCGGCCAGCCGCGACCGGATCTCCTCGTAGAGCCGGTCCCGCTGCCAGTCGGCCATGACGATGTGCCCGGAAAACGTCTCCAGCAGGTCGATTTACTGATCCGCGTCGTAGCGGCGTTCCCAGTCGAAGTGCCACACGTGTACGGAGTCGAACAGGCCGCTCGCCCCGATCTCGTCTTCATAGCTGCGCAGCGAGCCAGGCCGGGGCTGGATGGCGTCGGCCGGCATCCCCTTGCCGATTTCGTCGTACACATCCTGCAGGTCCCCGAAGATCGGATCGCCGTCCTCCGGGAACACGTGCTCCGCGCTCCAGAAGGCCAGGTAGCCACCGGGCCGCAGAGCTTCCAACGCCCGACATACCGCTGAGCAGGGTCGATCCAGTGCCACGCGGTCGCGGTGAATACCAGGCCGAACCGGTCGTCGCCCCGCGGCCGCCAATCCTCGATTGTCCCCTCCAGCACGTCCACGGCAAAGTCGGCCAAGTGTGCCCGGGCGGCCCTGGCCAGGTCCGCGCCCCAGTTCGACGCAGGTGACCCGAAACCCCCGCCGGGCTAGCGGCAGCGTGGCCTTTCCGGTCGCGCCGCCTGGACCACCGGACGCATCTTTTCAGGCTGAACGAGACTCTCTGGGACGAAGCCACGCTGCGCCCAGAATCCGGTAGAGGCCGGCTCGGTGGTAGTAGACGTTCGACACCACCTGCAGCAACACGAACGTCACCGGCCACAGAGCACCCCTAGCCCGGGGACGACTGGGATCGGGAGTGTGTACGACATCACTACCCGCAGCACGGCGTCGGTCAGCAGGCCCACCCCCCACAGGACGCTGGCTACCCGCCAGATGAGCCGGAACTGCGGCTCGGAGCTCCACAGGTCATCCCACGACCCAGCCGAGAACGCGCGGCGGCCCTCCAGGAACGGCCGCGCCAGCACGAACGCGGTCGGCCGCCGGAACCGGATGGTGGCCAGGAACCACAGTCCCCAGACGGCTGTGAGCAGGCCGTCTTTGGCCAGCAGGAAGCGCGGGCTGCGGGTGATGACCGACAGTACGATCGCGGCGACTGCGGTGACCACCACGAGGCCGCCCATCCCGTCGAGATGTCGCTTGGTGAGCAGCTGAACTATTGCGCCAACAGCGGGCACCACCGCGCCGGCCCCCAGCGCCACCAGGTTAGTGACGCCCGCCGCGTGCAGCGCGTAATAAAGGGCGATCGGCGCGCCAATATTGAGGACGAGCGTCCCGCCCGTCCGGACCAGGCTAGGCGGCGCTGCCGGGCGGGACTGGGCGCCGCCGCGCGGGAATCGGCGGCGCGGGCCCGGCGGAGCTGCGCGGCGCCGTCACCGCTCGGCCCTCGTCGCCAGGTCAATCGCGGTCACGACCTCAGTGGCGTACCTGCGCGTGTCGAAATCTGGCTCGCTAGCCAGCAGGAAGGGAAGCCCGTCCACGGCCCGCTGAATCAGCGTGGCCATCACGGTCACGTCGAACGCGCGGAATACCCCGCTCGCCTGACCGGCTCGCAGGATGTCGGCTACGGCAGATGTCACCGTCCGGTCGGTATCGGCGTCGTAGTGGAAGCCGCCGTTCATGAAGATCTCCAGCAGTGCCTTCATCTCTGCCCGGTGGGACTCGATGAACGCGATGTTGCCGTCGATGTAGCGGTGCAGCGCGTCGGTGGCGCTGCTGACGCCTGCCATTCGTTCGGTCATGAAGGCGGTGATCGCGTCGATGATCTGCCACGCGGCCTGGTCGATAAGTTCATCCCGGTTGGCGAAGTGGTAGGAGATGAGTCCGGTGCTCGATAGCCCGGCGCGTTCGGCGATCCGGGCGAACGACGCGCTGGCGTACCCGAGTTCCGCGATCGTGGTGATCGCCGCCGCGACGATCTGGGCCCGCCGGGCCCTTTCCGTCACCGAAGGGCCAGCCGCCTTCCGGCCAGCCACTTTCTGGCCGGCCGCCACTTTCTGGCCCGCCGTCTTCCGGCCGGCCGCCGTCTTCCGGCCGGCCGCCACTTTCTGGCCAGCTGCCGCCTTCCGGCGGCCGGCGGTGCCGTCCTGACTCTTTGCTTGCATAAGCTAAAACTAGCTCGCTCAAGCAAAACACAGCAAAGTCTTTGCGCGCCGCTCCACCGGACTGGTCCGCACAACAAACTCGCGATATAACTTGTATCGCGACCCTGCGTCTCCGTATACTCGTAACCGAATATACGCCTAAGAACATTCAGAAACGCGAGGCGCACCACCTATGGCCCGCAGGCGCAAGCTGACCAACCCTCTGGCCCTGGCCGTCCTGGCCACGCTGATGAGCGGGCCGATGCACCCATATCAGATTGCGCGCCTGCTCAAGCACCGTGGCAAGGACGACTCGATCAAGATCCGTTACGGCTCGCTGTACACCGTGGTGCAGGATCTGGAGAGCCGCGGCTTCCTCGAGACGGAGGGAACGGCCCGCGCGGGGCACCGTCCGGAGCGGACCGTTTACCGGCTCACCGACGACGGGTACCGCGAGCTGGAAGACCGGCTCCGCGAGCTGATCAGCGAGCCGGTCAAGGAGTATCCGCTCTTCGCTTCGGTGCTGTCGCTGATGTCCGTCATCCACCCCGATGAGCTGACCGGCCTGCTGGCCGAGCGCCTGCAGGCCATGGAGATCGAGATCGCGGCCACCACCGGGATCGTTGAGCACGCCGTCAGCCGTCGGCTGCCCCGGCTGTTCCTGCTGGAGACCGAGTACGGCCTGGCTATGAAGCGGGCCGAGGCCGACTGGGTGCGCGCCCTGATCGGCGAGCTCGCTGACGGCACGTTCCCCGACCTCAAGTTCTGGCGCAGCTTTACCGAGACGGGAGAGTTCCCCGAGGAGTTGCTGGGTACCGAATGGGCCCAGGCGGAGCAGGCCGTGCTGTCCCCGCGTGCGGCTGCGCGCCCCCGACCGTCGCAGCGGGAGGCCGATGAACCCGGATAATCCCCGCTAGCTACAAAAAGACACCCCGGCTGGTGCCCCCTCACCGCCAAGATCCGGAGCACCGGGCCGGGGCTGCGACACCGCCGAACCGAAGGCCGGCAATGCGGCATCTCCCAGGTTACCCGGGCTGCCTCCGCCGGCCGGTTGGGCGCCGTTCGCCGCACGAGCGAACGGAACCACCGAACCAATCGACCGGAGGAGCAGTACCGCCATGTCACCAACCGTGGCCAACCACGCCGCCCCGGCGGCCAGTCACGCCAGCCCGCACGCGCGCAGCGCCGCGGGAACTCAACCCGCCATCACGGCCGACAGCCTGGTCAAGACGTACCAGCTGCGCGGTCATCGCAACGGTGTCCGCGCCCTGGACGGGCTGAGCATCACCGTCGCCCGCGGCACCGTGTTC
>Ga0302226_10000266_pt1 | contig 47467 bp, 49 predicted proteins | sample II_Palsa_E3_3_FD_193524 | JGI IMG/M metagenome (GOLD analysis project Ga0302226, IMG submission 193524) | Peat permafrost microbial communities from Stordalen Mire near Abisko, Sweden - II_Palsa_E3_3 | ecosystem: Environmental > Terrestrial > Soil > Palsa > Peat permafrost | place: Sweden...
AGCGTCTCCGCCCCCCAGTCTTCAAAGAAGGCTTCGACAAGATCACGGTAGTCCGCGTAAAAGGCTCAGCCCCCACCGCCGACTCAGTAGCCGATCCCGAAGCCTCCACGGAATCCGCCCCCGAGGCCGCCGTAGAAGGATAGACCAGTCGCTGAGGTGCGCGCAGATGACATGGAGAGAGGTTGCATACGTCACCATCGCAATCGCCCTCTTCGTAACGCCCCTTTCGCTTGTAGTGGTTCTTGTGGTGAAGTTGAAAGCCTGGCGTCCCGACATTTCAGCCATGCGCTATCGACTTTGGCTAGCAGGGTTCATTATCGGCGGTATCGCGACGACATCGCTGCCACTCTTCTTATCAATGCTTACTCTCAAATCCCACTCATCAGCGACGCTGAGTTTCGAGCAATTTTCAACTAGACTCGTGTTTGTTGCGTTGATCGCGTCTCCCGTCGGGGCACTACTCAGTCTCTTCGGGCGTGGAAGGCAGCGGTGGGTGGGATTTCTGTCATTCGCCCTATCTTTCTGTGAGCTTTGTGTATCAGTCTTGGCATCAAGCTATTAGTACCGATCCACTTCGGAGTTCATTGTGTCCACTCAAGGCGTCGAGTTCGAATCCCTCAACGTCTCCGTCCCGACCTCCAGCGGCCAGCCCCCCCGCCAACTCCTCCACGACATCACCCTCCGCATCGAACCCAACACCACCACGGCCCTCCTCGGCCGCAGCGGCTCCGGCAAAACCACCCTCCTCCGGACCATCAACGCCCTCGTCCACCCCACCTCCGGCCGCGTCCTGGTTGGCGATCAAGACGTTGCCAACGCCGACCCCATCGCCCTCCGCCGCTCCATCGGCTACGTCATCCAGGACACCGGCCTCTTCCCCCGCATGACCATCGCCCGCAACATCGGCATGGCCCTCGAGCTGGCCGGCCTGCCCGAACCCGAAATCAGGCGCCGCGCCGCCATCATGCTCCACCACGTCGGCCTTCCCAAAGACCTTCTCCCGCGCTACCCCTGGCAACTCAGCGGAGGCCAGCGCCAGCGCGTCGGCCTCGCCCGCGCCATCGCCAACGAGCCCTCCATTCTCCTCATGGACGAACCCTTCGGCGCCCTCGACCCCCTCACCCGCTCCGAAATGCAGACCATGCTCCGCGACCTCCTCGTACAAGCCGAAAGCACCACCATTATCATCACCCACGACTTGGAAGAAGCTCTCTATCTAGCTGACCGTGTGATCTTTATAGATAAAGGCCGCGTAGTAGCTGATCTCCCCTTCAACGAAGTCCGCACCTCCGAAAACCCCGACGTCCAGGCCTACATCTCCGCCACCCATCGCATCCCGGTCACCCCCCTGACTCTCGGTACGACCACCCCCGGCTCCGTCCGCCACTCGAACGCCCCCACCCCCGCCACTGAGTCGATTTCCATCCTAGCCCCCGAGCTCCCGGACCCCCAGCACTTCGAACCCGAGCACCCCGACGCCGAGCTCCCCGAGGCCGAACACCCTGACGCCTCCGACCAACCGAAGCAGAACTGGTGGGAAATCTAATGGCCTCCTTCCTCCACCAATACGGCCCCCAAATCGCCCGCCTAACGTTCGAGCACCTCTGGCTCACCCTCTCCGCCATGCTCTTCGCGACCCTCATCGCGCTCCCCACCGGCATCTGGCTCACCCGTCACGAAGCCTTCGCCCGCCCCATCCTCGGCATCGCCAACATCTTGCAAACCATCCCCAGCCTCGCCCTCTTCGGACTCCTCCTCCCCGTCCCATTCCTGGGCGACCGAGCCGCACGCCTGGCCATCGTGGCCCTCACCGGCTATGCGCTTCTCCCCATCCTGCGCAACACCTACACCGGCATCCGCTCGGTCGACCCCGCGCTCATCGACGTAGCCAACGCCCTCGGCATGACCGACCTCCAACGCCTCACCAAGCTCGAACTCCCCATGTCAGCGAGCGTAATCCTCGCCGGCCTCCGCACCGCCACCGTCACCTGCGTAGGAGTAGCCACCATCGCCGCAGCGATAGGCGCCGGCGGCCTCGGCGAGCTAATCTTCCGCGGCGTAGCCTCCGTAGACAACTCACTAGTCTTGGCTGGAGCGATCCCCGCCGCCCTCCTGGCCCTAATCGCCGACGGCCTCTTAGGCCTAATAGAAAAGCGCCTCCAGGTCCGCCAGCCATGAGTGCCCCAACAGCAATCTCTCGAGATAGTTTTTTCGACCCACCCAAACCCTGTCATCCTGAGCGAAGTCGAAGGACCCGCCAGACCTCTGACACCGGCACGCCCTTTCGCCCTTTCCGGCACCCACTCCAAGCCCTCCTCATCACCCTCCTCCTCACCTTAACAGCCTGCGCCCCGCCGCGTTCCTCCCACATCGTCATCGGCGCCAAAAACTTCACCGAGCAAGTAATCCTCGGCGAGCTCCTAGCCCAAGAGATCGAAGCCTCCGGAGGCGGCCCGGTTGAGCGCCGCTTCTGGCTAGCCGGCTCCTACCTCTGCCAGCAAGCCCTCATCTCCAACCGCATCGACGCCTACGTCGAATACACCGGCACCGCCCTAACCGCCATCCTCAAGCAGCCGGTCATGCGCGACCCCACGCTGGTCAACGCCACCATCACCGCCCTCTACGACAACCTCTACCAGGTTCGAGTCTTCCCCAGCCTCGGCTTCCAGAACACCTTCGCCATGGTCATTCGAGGCGCCGACGCCCGCACCCACCACCTCAAAACCATCTCCGACATCGCCCCCTTCGCTCCCAAGTGGCGCCTTGGCGTAGGCTACGAATTCGCCGAACGCCCCGACGGCCTCCGCGGCCTCTCTGCTGCCTACCACCTACAGTTCCCGGGCGATCCGAGAACCATGGAACTAGGCCTCCTCTACCGCTCCCTCGCCGCCAATCAAGTTGACATCGTAGCCGGTAACTCCACCGACGGCGCCATCCAGGCTCTGGACTTCACCGCCCTCGAAGACAACCTCCACTATTTCCCCCCATACGAAGCCGTCCCCCTGGTCCGCGAAGACAGCCTCCGCCGCTGGCCGCAGATCGCCGTAGCCCTCAACCGCCTAGCCGGGAAAGTAACCGCCGACGACATGCGAGCGATGAATCTAGCGGTAGATGCCCAACACCGCGACCCCGCCGAAGTAGTCCGAGACTTCCGCACCCACCACAACCTTTAGCCCATCCCAACTCACGTCATCCTGAACGCAGTGAAGGACCCCTGTATTTGCCGTTGCCCTTGTTTTTCTGGCTGTCATTCCGAGCGCAGCGAGGAACCTGCTTCTCGCGCGATGCGCGCCCGTTCTCCTAGCTCGAAAGCCACCAACATCACCCGCAATCCCCGGAGTGTCCCGCAGCCCGCGTTCCGGCAAACTACCTCCATCGCCAGCCAACGCTCGCGACAGGAGAAACCATGAACATCCGCGTCATCGCCCTACCCACCGACACCGTGCAACGGGTCCTCACCACCCAAAAATCCCCCGGCTACGGTCACCCCGCCCACACCGAGATCGCCACCGGATACGGTCCCTGCCGCCACTGCCTCAAACCCTTTCGCATCGGCGAAGAGCACCGCACCCTCTTCACCTGCAACCCCTTTCATAACCTCGCCGAGATCCCTCAACCTGGCCCGGTCTTCATCCATACCACGCCCTGCGAACGCTACAACGACAACGCAGGCTACCCCACCGAGTTGCTAACCTACCCAGCTGTCATGGACGCCTACGACGCCAACCAAAACCTCATCCGACAGCGCAGATCAACCAATCGCGATCACTCCGCCATCCTCGACGAGCTACTCTCCAACAAAGCAGTACGCTATGTATTAGTCCGCGACCTCGAAGCCGGCTGCTTCGACTTTCGCGTAGAAAGAAAAGAAGAGACCCAATGACCCTGGAAATTCCACCCCCCACCGCCCCCGAACCCTGGCTCCGCAACACCCTCACCGACATCGATCCCATCCGCCGCCAGATCCTCCACGCCCTCGAGCTCTCCGCCGAAGACGCTACCCGCTGGCTCGACCCCCTCACCGACGCGCAACTCCTCGCCCGCCCCTCCAATCTCGCCCCAATCGCCTTCCACCTCCGCCACATCGCCCGCTCGCTCGACCGCCTGCTCACCTACGCAGAAGGGAATCAGCTCAACCCCGACCAACTAGCCGCCCTGAAATCCGAGCTGACAGAAGGCACCGCCGCCGAAGCTCGCGCCGAGTTCCGCACCGCGCTCGAAACCTCCGCCGCCCGCATCCGCGCCATCCACCCCGACCGCTTCGCCGAACCCCGAGGCGTAGGCCGCAAGCAACTCCCCACCACGGTAGGCAGCCTGCTAGTCCACTGCGCCGACCACACCCAGCGCCACACCGGCCAATTCGTCACCACCGCCAAAGTCATTGCGGCCTCCTAGCGCGCCAAGCTCAAGTGCAGAGGCTTCACCCCGCGCAGCTTTCTTAGCCTTGGGTCTCTGTAGACCGAGCTGACGCAAATAAACCTGGGTACGTGGAACAACGCTGGGAAGCCTTTCGTAGCAGAGAGTACTCAGAGGATACCCAGCCGTGATCAAGATGTGGCAGATAGTGGGCGGCTTCGCAACCATGTACGCAATCGCAACGATCCTCGGGTTCGCCGCGTATTTTCTGCTGAATCCGACGGCGATGTGGGTAAGCGTGTTCACCTTAATGCCTGCCGTCAGCGCATGGCTGATCTATCGCTATTTACGAAAAATGAAGTTCACACGCGAAGCCAGCAGAGCAGAATGCGCCAAACTGCTGGGTGTATGGATTGGTCTCTCGTTTGCTTTTGACGCCCTGGTTTACATCGCGGTCATTCCGTCCCTAAGGCATACTTCCCCCAATTGGACCTTCTTCCGTGATCAATCGCCGTGGATCTGGCTGTCCTACGCAGTTCTACTGGTTTCGGGGTTCGTGGGACGGCAGGCTTATCTAAGGAGTCTCCATGCCTGATCTGGAGCGCTTCGGCGTGTTCATCGTCGCAGCCTTTATTCTTTTCCTAAGCGTTGTTTGCTGGACCGTTCGAAGACGACCCGTGCGACCGAACCCAGCAAGTCTACTGACTCTTGCCATCATCGTGGTTCCTGTTGGCATGCTGTTCGCTCGGTATTCCCACCTCTTCTCCCGCAACCTGTCCTGGCTTGTTTATTACGGTGTGCCAGCATTGACCACGTTTCTGCTCCCCCCGCTGTGGCTGCGAATGTCTCGCCGGGAGATCGCTTTCTACATTCCCTTGGCGTTGCTGATGGCACCCACCATCCAGGTTGTCTTTTCGCTGTTCGTCGGATGGCACGATTACATGCCTTTTCCCGTGTATATCCCTTCCATCGCCGAGCTCATGCGGAGCGCTGCACGATAGATCAAACGAACGCGCGCAAGCTTAACGCCCGCCGTCGTGAAGGACCTACAGCTCCGCCGGCTTCTCCCACGCACTGAACACAAACTCATTCAGCGGATTCCGCGTCCTCACGGCCTTCTCCATCTCCCGATAGAACTCCGGAAGCACAACCCAACTTCTCTACGCCTTCACCAAACCCTTTTTCCTTCCGCGAACGCCGCGCAGTGCCTGGTCAATCAGATGGTTGCCATAAGCCTCCGTCAGCGGTTCGAAGCGCAGCAGAAGCCGGAAGTACACCGGCGCGAACACCGCATCCATCAGCAGTTCCGGATCAGTGTCTGCGCTCAACTCACCCGAGGCGATACCCCGCTCGATGTCGGCAGTCGTCGAAGCTCGCCGCATGCGGATATGCTTTTCATAAAGGTCCTTCAGGATCGACGCATCCCCCTGGCCCTCCGCAAGCAGGTCCGCTACCACCTTGCCGAACAGCCCATTGCATTCGACAATGAGGTGCTTCATCCTCGCACGAAGCGCCTTCTCCGCCGTCCCTGTCTTCGGAGTCTCCAACGTCGCACCCAGCCGCTCATGAAACATCGTCAGGATGAGCGCTGCCTTTGATGGCCACCACTTATACAGCGTCGGCTTGCCAACCTTCGCCCGCTTCGCGACCGCATCCATGGTCAGGTCGCGCGCCGGTTTCTCCTTAAGCAACTCGTACACCGCGTCCATGATCGCGGTGTGGGACACCGCAGCGTTACTGCGTGGCCTCCCCAGTTGCGCCGGCTTTGATTTGGCTTTCTTCACCTCTTCAACTTACCGTAACGGACCGTCAAAATAAATGCATCGTTTCTATTTACGTTACGTATAGTTAATAAAACGATCTCGCTAAAGCGAGCCTGAGAGGAAACATCATGAAAACCTATCCTGAAGACCACGGATCGCACCCTTGGTCCATGCTCCATCCCTTCGTCACCGAAGACCACCCCGCGATGGCCGCTACCCGCACCGCCCTCGGCCCTCTCAAAGGCAAGCTCCAGGGAACTGAGGCCCGCATTCCTTTCGACGCCATCATGGAGCACGTCACCCCACCCCTTGGCATCTCCTACGAAGCCGACAACATCGGCGGCATTCCCGGATGGTGGTGCCGGCCCGAAGCTGCGCCCCCGAGCCACGCCATCCTGCACCTCCACGGCGGATGGTTCAACTGGGGCTCGGCACAGGCGTATCGCAATTTTGCCGGCCAGATCGCCGCCCAAACGCACGCCGCAGTCTTTGTCCCCGACTACCGCCTCGCGCCCGAACATCCATTTCCCGCTGCAGCGGAAGATGTTCAGTCCTGCTACGTCGGCTTGACCGAGCGCGGCTTTTCAAAGATCGCCGTCACCGGTGACTCAGCGGGTGGCAACCTCGCACTCGGCTTGCTCGTTCATCTCGCGGCCAACCCTGACACTACCAGCAAAGCTCTCGTGGCTGGAGTCGCACTCTCCCCCGTAACCGATCTCACGCTCACCGGAAAAAGCTGGTCCACCCGCGCCACTTCTGATCCCGTCTTCACCCAACCGCAAGTGACCGAACTGGTGCACTCCTATCTCCAGGGTCATGATCCGGCAGATCCCCTCGCGTCGCCGCTCTTCGCCAGCCTCAAGGGCCTCGCACCGATCCGTGTGCTGGTCGGTGACGACGAGGTGCTGCTCGATGATTCCTTCGGCTTCGTCGAGCGCGCAGTCGCTGCAGGAGTCGATGCCCGCCTCGATGTATGGGAAGGCATGATCCATGGTTTCGTCGGCAGCATTGGGCACCTCACTGCCTCCAACCAAGCTCTTCAACTCATCGGTGACTTTCTCAGCAACCGCTTCGCAGACTACCAGCGCAACTCAACAGCAAGGGCGGGGAAGCGCGTAACCGCGCGAACACCCGCCCATTTGTACCGCACCAATTAAACTCCCGCCGTCCGCGCAGGACCGCAGAACCTACAGCACCGCGGGCGTCTCCCACTCCGCAAACACAAACTCCTTCAGCGCCTTCCGCGTCCGCGGCGCCTTCTCCATCGCCTGATACGACTCCGGCAGCGCATCCGGCTCGCCCAGATACCCCAGTGCCCAAGCCGCACCCACCTCAAAGTCCTCAGGAATCTCAAAGTTCTTCCGCGCGCGATCTTTATCCACGCCGCCCATGCCATGCGTGTGCAGACCCAGCGCGGTCGCCTGCAGGCTAAGCGTCGCCGACGCAGCACCCGTATCATGCAGCGCGTACGCGTTAGGATTCCCATTTTTCGTGAACGTCTTCTTCGCCACCGACAGAATCAGCACGGGAGCGGTCGCCGCCCACGTCTTATTAAAATCCACCAGCGAATCCAGAATCTTCGCGTACGTCGCATCGCCCTTTTTACCCACCAGGAAACGCCACGGCTGTTCATTCGTACTCGACGCAGCCCAAGCCGCCGCCGTAAAAATCTTCGTCAGGTCCGCACTTGGCACCGGCTTGTCAGCATACGACCGCGGGCTCCAGCGCTTCAAAATAATATCCAGCACCCCAGACTCCGCAGGGCCAGCCTTCACTTCATCCAAATCAATCGGCATAGTTTCTCCTGTCCCGTTTGATGCAAGCAGCCTCCACCGGATGCATTGAGACCTTCGAACCGGGTGCCCCATTCATCGACGGTTTCATCGTCCATGGGTGCGGTGCGAATCTCCAAAGCCAACCACCTACCCAGCCAAATGCCCCATCTTGTCTCTCTTAGTCTCGAGATACCGCTCAAACGTAGGCTCCGACGGAATCGTAGCTGGCACGCGCTCCACCACGCGAATCCCCGCCGCCTCCATCGCCGCAACCTTCTCCGGATTATTCGTAATCAGCCGCACCGCCGGAATATTCAGCGCCTTCAAAATCTCCGCCGGCAGCTCAAACTCCCGATAGTCGGCGCGGAACCCCAGCTCAAGATTAGCTTCAATCGTATCGCGCCCCTTGTCCTGCAGTTCATACGCGCGCAGCTTAGCCATCAACCCAATCCCGCGACCCTCCTGCTCTTCATACAGCAGGATCCCCGCACCCTCTTTGGCAATCATCCCCAGCGCCAAATGCAGTTGATCATGGCAATCGCAGCGCAGCGAGTGAAATACATCCCCCGTCAAACACATCGAGTGAATTCTCACCAAGGGAGGCGCCGCCGACAGATCCCCCATCGTCAGCGCAACCGCATTATCCACGCGCTTCAACGAAGCCGACCCCGGCTCCGCCACACCCTCAAACCCAAGAATGCGAAAATGTCCCCACCGAGTAGGGAAGTCTGCACCGGCGACCTTTCGAACGCTGCTATAAGGCATAGGCCATTATAGATTCCCAACCCCCACCCCACGATTCATCGCCAGCCTACTGCGACGAGACTTCCGCCATCCTTCAGTTATCCATGGGCTGTTCCACATGGTCGACCACCAACGTCGTTACCGGACCCTTCGCAGCTTGCAACTTTAGTCCAAGCTGCTCCTGAATCGCCGTAAACAGATCGGGTGGCGCATCCGTCGCGCCGACGGCAGCACCATCCGCCGTCCATCGAAGTTCGAAATCATAACGACCCGTCAGCCCGGTTTTGTTGATCACCGTGCGATCCAGCGGGAAGGTCAGGTTCATTGCCAGGTCAGACAGCGTGACCCCGGTGGCAGTCAGATCCGTGCCGTGCACATCCAGGTTGCCAAGCCCCAGCGGATCGGGATTTTTAGTATCTGGAGGCGGAACAACGGTTGCAGTGAGCTTCGGACCTCCTTTCGCGACCACCAGCTCGTACACCGGAAGCGTCTTGATTTCGGTGTGCATCTTTAGATGAAAGCGGTCAACAAGAAGGGCAGCGAGCATCGCCTGCCGCTGTTCGCGCGAAAGACTGCGGAAGGCCTTCAGATCCGTATCGGCGACTTTGGCGGTTACGTCAAACCTTGACGAGTTGGCCCATCCAGGCAGACCGAACATCAGGCCTTCGCGGATTCCATACGCGTTAACCAGCAAAACTTTGAGCGACACATTCTCCGCTCGCAACATGTCTTCGTCTATATCCATGCTCATATGCCGCGAGAGGCTATTGTTCAGCTTGATCACCACGACGTCGTAGGCCGGCAGCGTAGGAGCTGGTTGCTGCGCAATAGAGTTCGTACAGTAACCCAGAGAGGCAACGAGCGCGAGTGAAAGCAAAACCTTCGACATGTCGATCCTTACGCTGCCGCGAATCAGAAAGTTCCCATCAACGCAATCGCTCTGTGGTCCAGCCACTTCTCAGCACGTCCATCAGTTTTCCGTTGGCTTCGTGATGTGGTCGACCACGAGATTGGGCACGGACTCGTGCACACCTTCGAGCTTGAGCCCAAGCTGTTCCTGCACCGCGGTAAAGATCGACGGCCAGCTTTCCGGATCTTGCGCGGACCACTCGCGGCCAATCTGAAGCGTGTAATTGTAGGTGCCCAGGAGACCAGTCTTGTCGACGACCGGCGCTTCGACCATCGAACTCAGCACACCGCAGATGGCCCGCATGGAGGCATTCGATCCGACGAACTCGAGGCCATGCTGCGATCCATGCGCCTGGACGTCGGCGGGTGGCGGCGCTGGCGGCGCCTCTCCATTGGCTGGAGGCGGAGGCGTGGGCACAGCCTGCATCTTGACGCCGCCATTGCCCACGACAAGGTTGTAGATCGAGGTATTGCGAGTTTCAAGGTGCGTCTTCAGGCCCAGGCGCTCGGCCAGCAGCACGCGAATCGCGTTCCGCTTTTCCAACCGAACCTCGTTGTCGGTAAGCTTGGCGAGCCTGGCGTCGGTCGCATCGTCCGAGCGGGCCTTGATGTCGTAGAACGTGTTCGCGACCCACTCCGGTGCGCCGACAACCGGCGCATCGAAGCCGTAAGCAATCTGGAGAAGGGCCTTGATTGGAAGGTTCGTAGCTTCAAAACGGCTGGAGTGCGGAGGGCTGGAAACGGATACGTGGAAATGGGCGTCCGGCGGCGGCGCAAGGCGGATACTGGCTACATCAAAGGTGAGCGTAGGCGTGTAGTTCGGTTCTTCCACGATGGGCGTCTGCGCGTGAAGGCACACGCCGGACAGCAAGACGAGAAGGGCCGCGAACAAACCGACAGATCGCTGAACGATGCGGAACATGGGCGTAGGACTCCTTGTGGAAATGATACGGGCGAGCGAACAGCCTAGTTCCCGCATTGACACGAAAACGATTTGCAAGGTTCCGCTTCAGGGTGCTGGTGGACTGCACCAATTCTAGTTCCAAGGTCGTCCGCTTTTGCTTCTCCCAGAGATAAATCCCAGAGATAAATCTCCGCGCCGCCCTTTGCATTTACCAATCCCGCGCCTGTCGTAAACGACCCCACGATCCTTTGCCGCACGCCTCACATCCATCTCCCTCAAACGAGTAAATTAACAGCATGCGCCTACACCCATCCCACCGCTGCTCTGGTGCCATACCTTTTCTGATCGGCGCCTTCAATAATCGAGTGCAGCGCAACCGTTCCAGGAGGATCAATGCCAGACACGAAGACCATCATTGAGAAGGCGTACACCGCATTCAACCGGCGGGACATCGACGCTGCCTTAGCCCTCATGACCGAAGACGTAAGCTGGCCCAAGGCTTCGGAGGGTGGCAGGGTCATCGGCAAAGAAGAGATCCGCGCCTACTGGACTCGACAATGGGCCGAGTTCGATCCCCACGTCGAACCGCTCGCAATCACCGAGGGCGCCGAAGGCAAGGTCCGCGTCCGAGTGCACCAGCTAGTCAAGAGCCTTCAGGGCGATGTACTTGCCGACAGCGAAGTCCTCCACGTGTTCACCATGAACAGCGGCCTAATCGCAGCCATGGATTTCGGCGATCAAGCCAATGCAACCGCAGGTCCGTCCGCCGCCTTCGCCCATCGATCCTAACGGGCTATCCACCCTGGAGCGTGCGAGCAAGACCCGCCTCGAGCGTTGGATGAAGCAAGCATAGTTAGAAACCTTCAATACCGCGTTCGTCAAAACCACAGAATGACTATGCTCTTCGGTGGGAAGCTTGAATGCGAGCAATCAAGTCTTGGATTGGTCGACCGACCTAGAGGCCGGCCGCCGTAAAGTTCCACGATCACCAACGTTAGTAGGACCCTCGTCGATATGTCTGTCGCTCCAGATCGCAGCGGAGCCGCCCTTACTCGAACGCCGTTTGACTACTTTGCTCGCGAGGTATGAGCCCACCTCCGCGATTTCTTATGCTTCAATACTTCCGCTAGAAAGGCGAGCATCTGAAAAGCGGCCGCATTTGCTAGTTTTAGAGCGTGAACTCCAAGTTTAGGAGACTTATCCCGCACCCGGAAGCCCACTTCGATCTTTGCTAATTCTGAATCGGACGGGACCTCGTTGTCGCTCGATCGTGTGTCCATGCTTCGCGCAATTGACGCAAACGAGCTATGAAGGTACGCAGCACTCTCCCTGTAGCTAGCATCGAACATCAATCGAGTCGTGGCGACGAAACGTTTCTCCTTCAACAATGAGTCAACTTTCTCTGCGCGTTTAGAGAGACTTAGTTCGGTCCAATCGTGACCTCGGCCATAGCGCATCTTGACCGAACCATCGGGCAAGATTTTCGTCCGTGCCTTATCGTGCGATGCTTGGAGCTTTCTAAGCTGCTCCTTCGTATACGAGCGATTCAACTGCGGGTTGGTCGCTTGAAGCTCCTGATAGTTTCTCCATTCGCTAAAGGCCACGAATTGAATAAAGTCCATAGCCGGCTCCACGCCGACCAACAAAATGTATTCTGCCGTGATGATCTTCTCCACCATTACCCTCACCAATGCCATCGCGTCATCAGTTAGTCCGAGACGGACCAGCGCGTATCGAAGCTAAGCTCCTCTCGGCGCGGAGAAACAGAACATAGGAAACCGCGAATTCAAAGCCAAAGGAACCGGGATCTATTGATTTTGACCACAAGATGCGTTGTAGAGCTCGTCCGAGCTCTACGCTATCGTGCATCGCGGCCGAGTAGGCTTTATTCCTAATCAGAGACATAATGTCCTAGTAAATCATTAGAGACTCGGAAATTACTGGAAGACGGGCTTCTGCCTACCGATCAATCAAGCCTCCTATACCACGATCCCTTGCCGCAACCGCCTTGCGTGCCCCCCGTCCAACTCAAACGAGTAAAGTAAGAGCGTGTACGCGAAAGCCTCCAACCTCATCTGGATCACGCTGCTCGTCGAACTAGGCGTTGCCGCCGCCGTCGCCAGCTCGCTCGCCCGCTCCATCGCCTTCAAACGCCTGCTCCTCCTCAAGACCCGCAACACTCGCGAAACCCTTCATCTCCTCGCCTGGATCTGCATCCCCCTCATGCTCGGCGTGCTCGTCCGCGTACGCGTCCCCAACTTCCTCGCAGCCGACATCTCCTTCGAGGCCATCGCCATCCTCGGCCTCCTCCTCGGCCCCTGGCCCGCCATGATCGGCGGCGCGGCCCTCTCGCTTCCCGCCGTCGCACACCACGAGTACTTCTCTCTTCCCGTCAATCTCCTCGTCGCCGCCATCTTCGGAGCCTACCGCCGCGTCGCCGGCGAAGAAAACATCTGGTCCTTCTCCCCGCTCATCGACCTCAGCCTCTACCGCTGGATTCGTCGCACCGTCACCTGGCCCCACCTCGACCGCCAGATGTTTCTCCTGGTCCTCATCATGGCGACGCAATACGCCACCAGCCTCTTCGCCCACTTCTACCCTCACCGCTACTTCGAGCTCTACTCCAGCTCCTGGTTCATGGAGCTCGCCATCTGCGCCTGCGCCCCCGTCGTCGTCGGCATCCCCCTAAAAATCTGGAACGCCGTCCGCATCGAGCACAAGCTAGAAGAGCAATCCCGCCTCCTCCTCGAAGCCCGCCTCGACGCCCTGCAGCGCCAGATCAACCCCCACTTCCTCTTCAACACCCTCAACTCCATCGCCTCGCTCATCCGCTCCAAGCCCGACCTCGCCCGCGAGATGATCGTCAAGCTCTCGCACATCCTCCGTGTCCTCCTCCGCGATCGCGACGCCTTCGTCCCCCTCAGCGAAGAGCTCGACTTCACCGACGACTACCTCGACATCGAGTGCGTTCGCTTCGGCGACAAGCTGCGCGTAGTAAAAGAAATCGCCCCCGAAACCCTCGACATCATCGTCCCCTCGATGCTCCTCCAGCCCCTCATCGAGAACAGCATCAAACACGGCCTAGAACCCCGCATCTCCGGCGGCACCGTCACCCTCCGCTCCCGCATCGCCGACGGCCGCCTCCTCCTCGAAATAGAAGACGATGGCGTCGGCATCGAACCCGGCGGCCCCACCACCGCCCCCGACAGCGGCATCGTCCGCGAAGGCTCCGGCATCGGCATGCGCAACGTCCGCGAACGCATCCAGGTCCTCTACGGCGACGAAGCCCACGTCGACATCGTCAGCCGCCCCGGCCGCGGCACCCGCGTCTCCCTCCGCATGCCCTTAGCCACCCGCGAAGAAGGCGACGAGCTCCTCACCATGCTCGCCGAAACTGTGCGCCAATCGCTCAACGCCGTAGAGGTCCAACGCCAGCGCTTTGCTAAAATGAGGCCGGTGGGCAAGCGCAATGAATCATGAAGAGTCCGACTAAATGACAGAAATCGTTGCCATGATCTCCGGTGCAACCGGCAACCCCATCGCCGTAGACAACCGCCCCGCCCTCAACGACCGCCTCCAACACCGCATCTCCCGCTCAACCCAACGCTCCACCCAGAAAACACCGAGGAAAGAAATGACCGAAATCGTCTCCATCCATGCCCGTGAAATTCTCGACAGCCGAGGGAACCCCACCGTAGAAGCCGACGTCATCCTCTCCGACGGCATCCGCGGCCGCGCGGCCGTCCCCTCCGGCGCCTCCACCGGCGAGCACGAGGCCGTCGAGCTCCGCGATGACGACAAGTCCCACTACCTCGGCAAAGGAGTCCTCAAGGCCGTCGACAACATCGAGTCCGCCATCGCCCCCGAACTCACCGGCATGGACGCCAGCAACCAGAAACTCATCGACGCCACCATGATCGCCATCGACGGCACCGACAACAAGGGCAACCTAGGCGCCAACGCCATCCTCGCCGTCTCCATGGCCTGCGCCCGCGCCTCCGCCGAAGCCCTCGGCCTCCCGCTCTACCGCTACCTCGGCGGCGTCAACGCCTCCGTCCTCCCCACCCCCATGATGAACATCCTCAACGGTGGCGCCCACGCCGACAACAACGTTGACTTCCAGGAATTCATGGTCATGCCCGTCGGCGCCGAAACCTTCGCCGACGCCCTCCGCTGGGGCGCCGAAGTCTTCCACACCCTCAAGGGCGTGCTCAAGAAGAAGGGCTACAACACCGCCGTAGGCGACGAAGGCGGCTTCGCTCCCTCGCTAAAATCCAACGTAGAAGCCATCGAAGTAATCCTCGAAGCCATCACCCTCGCCGGCTACAAGCCAGGCGAAGACATCGCCATCGCCCTCGACCCCGCCGCCAGCGAATTCTTCAACAAAGTCTCCGGCAAATACGTCTTCAAGAAGTCCGACAAGAGCGAAAAAACTTCCGAACAAATGGTCGAATTCTGGGCCGACTGGGCAAGCCAATATCCCATCATCAGCATCGAAGACGGCCTCGACGAAAACGATTGGGAAGGCTGGGAGATCCTCACCGACAAGCTCGGCGACAAGCTCCAGCTAGTAGGCGACGACCTCTTCGTCACCAACACCAGCATCCTTTCGCGCGGCATCGAAGAGGGAATCGCCAACTCCATCCTCATCAAGCTCAACCAGATCGGCACCGTCTCCGAAACCCTCGACGCCATCGAGCTAGCCCGTCGCAGCGGCTACACCGCCATCATCTCGCACCGCTCCGGCGAAACCGAAGACACCTTCATCGCCGACCTAGCTGTAGCCACCAACGCCGGCCAGATCAAGACCGGCTCTGCCTCCCGCACCGACCGCATCGCCAAGTACAACCAGCTCCTCCGCATCGAAGAAGAGCTAGGCCAAACCGCCCGCTACCTCGGCCGCACCTCGATCAACCCCTAACCCATTCGAGCCTGCGATCTTCGACAAACCACCCTTACATTCGCGATCCCGGACGACCAGAACCTCAAGAACGAAACTCGACGAAGGATGACGGTTTGGATAGCTATCTAAAGCGCGAAAGATCGTTCGTCGCAACCTTTCTCCTGGTACTTTCGTTCATGGTGGCCCGGTCACTCCGCCACGAACGGCTCGGAATGTGCAACGGGTTTTGCCGGGTGAATTTAGGCGCCCAGCCACCCGCTCCCGCTCCAGAAGCCTACCGGCTTGCAATTCCTGCGCTCGAGCGCGCGATCAACATCCTTTTTCATCTCAAGGACGCAACCTTATCGGGTACTGCCATCGATTTTGTCTGCGGCTTCCTCACCCTCTTTCTCCTTTACACCATCGTCGTGGACGGCTTACCCCTCGCCAAAGAGGCGATCGCCACGAGAATGGCTGCCCTCGGAATATTTCTTGCGGTCATCCAGTTTCCCCTCAGCTTTATCCTTGCCTTGCAGCGCATGGAGACGCTGCCAGCGGCTCTCTTCCTCGCGGTCGCACTCCTCTCTCTGACCAAGGCAAAGACAAGTCGCTGGTGGGTCGTCCTTCTATTTCTTGCCACTGCCATCCAGGCATTCGTCAGAGCCGATATCCCGTTCATCTTCGGTCTCGCCCTCATGATCCTGAGCTGTTGCGGAAGCCTGCTGGAGGACTTCGGTTCGCGTACCTTCAACCTCCTTCTCGGCACCGGCGTCGTCCTCATCTCAGGTTCCATCCAGTTGTATCTGCAGTTCGTCCTGATGCCCCATCTTCCCTATGCCACCGGCAGCCCCATCGTCATCCAATACAACATCAAGTGGAATATCCTGAATATTTTCCTGCTTGCCATCCTGCCCTTCCTGCTGCTCATCGTACCCGCCGTCAAGCAGCGCAGGCGTTTGAGTTCGGTCGAAGTTCTGGCGATCGGTGCCTCGCTTTTGTATCTCCCCGTCTGGTTCACCGTAGGTCTTATCTCGGAAGTAAGAATTTATATCCCATACCTCCTCGCGCTCTGCATTGTAGCCGCCAGGATCTCTGCCTCCTATCTAATACCCGCCGGGTTTCAGCCCAAACATTCCGGAACATCGGTCAGCGGGCATTAGCCCACTGAGACGCTCTCTTCCGCATCAACCCACAGTCCCGTCATCCTGACCCTGAGCTTGTCGAAGGGGAAGGACCACTGTAGTAGCCTTTGGCTCTTGCTGTTGCCATTCTGGCTGTCATTCCGTACGAATCTTCTTCTGAGACAAGCCCAGGCGTTTGACTTGGACGCGCAGCACGAGCAACGCAACCGTTGAGTTGCACACCAACCAGCGTTACTCTAATCCAAGTTCGGCATGGAGGGCTCAGGAGAATGTGTCGGAACATCAAGATGCTGTTCAACTTCGATCCACCCGTAACACCCGATGAAATTCAAGCGGCGTCTCTTCAGTTCGTCAGAAAAATCAGCGGCTTCAATAAGCCGTCCAAGGCTAACGAAGAAGCGTTCTTGTCCGCGGTCAACGCCATTGCCGACCTCTCGGCAAACCTTCTGAACACCCTTGAGACCAACTCTCCTCCTAAGAATCGGAAGGAAGAGGCGGCGCGGCTCAAAGCTCGCAGCGTAAAAAGGTTTGGCGATCCAAAGAGTCTGGCGTAGCACCGCCAAACCGGATTCTCATCTAGCCGCACGCCTCTCAGCGGGCGCAAAGTCGCCGCGTCACTCACCGAGAAACGCAGAGCCTTCAGCAAGACTCCCGCAAAGTCGCGTCATCGGCAACTTCGGCTTGGTAGTTTCCGAAAACGCCGTTTTCGAGGAATGACCCTCGACACCCGGCCATGAAATACTTCTCTCCAAATGACGCCAGATTATGTGACTGTCTATCAAATCTCGAAAGAATCAACCGATTGGTCATTCGCTCTGGCCGGAGCCATTCCCTTACTCGTTGGAATCGTGATCATCTTTGGAAAGCGACGGCTTGGATGGAAGCGTCCGGGTTGGTTCACTCCGATCTTCGCTTGCTGTTTTGGGCTCTTATGGTTCTGGATAGCAGGCATGTCGGTGATGGGTGGGGAATCTCAAGCTTTGAACTCGTTTCAGAAAGGCAACTACGAGATCGTCGAAGGCAACGTGACGGACTTCAACCCAATGCCTTATGAGGGCCATCAGGATGAGTGTTTTTCCGTTCAGGACAAACGGTTTTGTTATTCCGACTACGTGATCGCTCCAGGATTTCGTCACACTGCATCTCACGGCGGTCCAATACGCGCTGGATTGCCCGTCCGTATCGCATATTCGGGGGACGTCATCCTCCGCCTTGAGATCCCAAGAGATCGAGTGCTCAATCCGTCTGAGGTCGTTGCGACAACGAATTCTGCTAAACAGTCCATGCAAACGCGAGCAAACAGCGATCCGGTCATACGAAGGATGACCATAGCGTTTACCTTTACGGCGATATGCTGGACGCTGTGGTGGAACGTTCAATGGAAACGAGTGATGAGGTTTTGGGTGCGTCCACCAAATCGCCCCTGGGTGCAATATGCCTTTCGCGCGTTCTTTGCTTTGAACTTACTTGGAGCAGTCTGTCAGTTCGCGATAGAACTGCGTGCCCACCCTTTGGCGAGGCAAGAAATCGTGCCGACAATCGGGATTACGGCGATCATGTGCGTAGTTGTCGCCGGTATGAGCGCGATTGCGCTGTGGATGGCACAACGTCGAGACCAACGAGAAGTAGGTAATGTTGGCACACCGGATTGAAGTTCCTGCTAAGTCGCGTTTTGAGCAAGTTCGGCCACCCGACCACCTCGCCACCTGTGCGCCCGTTCACATCCCCTGCACCCCCAACCAGATAAACTAACCAAATGAGAACCACACCACCGGTCATCCTCACCATCCTCGACGGCTGGGGCTACCGCGCCGAAACCCACGGCAACGCCATCGCCCTCGCCCGCAAGCCCACCTACGACCGCCTCCTCCGCGAGTACCCCAACACCCTCATCCAGGCCAGCAACCACTTCGTCGGCCTCCCCGACGGCCAGATGGGCAACAGCGAAGTCGGCCATCTCAACCTCGGCGCCGGCCGCATCGTCCGCATGGACATCACCCGCATCGACCACGCCATCGACACCGGCGAATTCTTCATCGACGCCACCCTCCTCAAGGCCATCCACGTAGCCAACAGCAACAAGGCCCTCCACCTCATCGGCCTCGTGTCCGACGGCGGCGTCCACTCCCAGCAACGCCACCTCTACGCCCTCCTCCGCCTGGCCGCCATGCACAACGTTGCCCGCGTCTACGTCCACGCCTTCCTCGACGGCCGCGACACCATGCCCACCAGCGGCGCCGGCTACATCGAAGAGCTCCAACAAAAATTCAAAGAGTACGGAGTAGGCCAGCTAGCCAGCATCAGCGGCCGCTACTTCGCCATGGACCGCGATTACCGCTGGGAGAAGGAACACAAAGCCTTCCGCGCCATGGTCACCGGCGACCCCGAAGCAGGGAAGCATCGCGACCCCCACGCCCGCATCCTCGAGAGCTACAACAATGGCATCACCGACGAGTTCGTCGAACCCTTCGTCTGCGTCGACGCCAACAACACCCCCATCGGTCTAATCGCCGACGGCGACGCCGTCCTCTGCTTCAACTACCGCGCCGACCGCGTCCGCCAGATCACCCGCGTCCTCACCCGCAACAGCGGCCTAACCCCCGACGCGGGCATCAACCTCCCCAAAGCAGCCGAGCTCAACGACGAGATCCCCCTCCACACCGTCCCCTCCGACCTGCACTACGTAACGATGACCCAGTACGACCCCAAGTTCACCCTCCCCATGGTCATCCCGCCCGAGAGCATGGACAACCTCCTTGCCAACGTGATGGCCGTAGCCGACCTACGCAATCTCCGTGTAGCCGAGACCGAGAAGTACGCCCACGTCACCTACTTCTTCAACGGCGGCATCGAAAAACCCTTCCCTGGCGAAGAGCGCGAAGTCATCCAATCCAAAAAGGTAGCCACCTACGACTTGGCCCCCGAGATGTCCGCCGAAGGCATCGCCGACGTAGTCATCCGCTCCATCACCGACACCGCCTTTGACGTCATCATCGTCAACTTCGCCAACGCCGACATGGTAGGCCACTCCGGCAAAATCGAACCCACCGTAAAAGCTGTCGAGACTGTCGACGCCCAACTCGGCCGAATCTACCAGGCCATCAAACAGCACAACGCAAACTGGATCATCACTGCCGACCACGGCAACGCCGAGCTCCTCATCGACCCGGTCTCGGGAGGCCCCCACACTGCCCACACCACCAACCCCGTCCCCTTCCTCCTCGTCACCGACCATGGCAACAAAATCGGCGTCCGCCCCGGCGGCTCCCTCCGCGATATCTCCCCCACCATCCTCAGCCTCCTCAACCTCGAGCTCCCCATCCAAATGACCGGCGGCGACCTCCGCCTCCCCGTCCCGAGGTCGGTCTAAGCTCTCGCCCGCTCGTCATCTCGACCGGAGCGCAGCGCAGTGGAGAGACCCCTGTATTTTGTCTTACCACGACATCGTCGAGTGTCGGCGGGCTTCGGTCTTAGCCGACTAACCAGTCAGCTAATGCCGAAATCTGTATCCTGAAACCCAGCTCAAGACGTCGATTTGTGTATCGAAACGCACCTAGGTCGCGCAAACATCACACGTCCCGGCGGCCCTCCAGGGCGCGGGTCATGGTCACTTCATCGGCATATTCGATATCACTTCCTGCTGGAACTCCTGTCGCGATCCTACTGATACGCAACAAGTTATAGCGACGGTGAACTTCGTCGGCAAGGTGCCGCGCCGTCGCCTCACCCTCAACAGTAGGGGAAGTAGCAAGAATCAGCTCTTCCGCCCCCTCTAAACGAGGCCAAAGGTTCGCTAACCTCAACTGTTCCGGCCCGATACCGTTCACTGGTGAAATCGTTCCATGCAGCACATGATACAAACCATTGAAACTGCGTGTTTTCTCGATCGCATTGATGTTGGTAGGCTCTTCAACGATGCACAAAACACGTGAATTTCGGACCGGGTTCGAGCAGTAGCTGCAAGGGTCTATGTCTGTGATATTGTTGCACTTAGAGCATAGTTGGAGCTGTTCGCGAAGGCGCAAAATCGCCGCCGAAAGGGCAGCAGCGTCCCCCTGCGAAGCCCTAAGTATATGAAAAGCAAAGCGTTGCGCCGACTTAGTCCCCACCCCGGGAAGCTTCCGAAGCTCCTCGATGAGCCTCTCCATTGGCTCCGCAAAACGCGTCGCCATAGGCTAAAATCCAGGGAGGCCAAGGCCTCCTAACATGCTGGAAACATTGGACTTGCTGGCCTCATCAGCCTTCCGTCCAGCGCTGTTCACCGCCGCTACAATCAGGTCTTCCAGCAGGGTAATATCGCCGGCAGCCGCTGCTGCCGCAGATGGTGCAATAGTTATACTTAGCAGCTCTTTCTTGCCGTTCATCCGAGCCTTCACGGCCCCTCCGCCAGCATCGGCTTCGATGACCGTCTCGGACAGGCGTAAGTCCATTGCTTGCTGCATTTCCTGCGCCTGGACCAGCATCTCCTGCATCTTGTTCATGTCCAAATCCATAAAATCTCCGTTGCGTTTACGACATACTTAGCCCGGTTTCGGGTTACTCAGAGGCCTACACAGCCTGGTTTCGGGTCACTCTTTTTCCCGCAGATCGATCACATTACTAATCTCCGCAGAAAACAGCCGCCGAGCCTCCTGCACCATCGGATGTTTCTCAGCCATCTCCGCCACCGACCCACTCGCGGCTGCGCGAGCCTTCTTCGGTGCAGCGGTTGACGAGGCCACACCCGGGATCAACTTCAGGATCAGCGTGCCAGCGTTGGCTTCGCGCAGGGTGGCCTTGATGGTCCGCTCGGCGTCGGCATTAAGGACGACGGGGAGCATGGTCTTGGAGAGGGTGGTGTGGACTTCGAGGGTATTGCCGTTGAGCTTGAGGGTGGATTCTTCGATCTGCTCGGAGGCGGACTGCTGGCCTTTGAGGGCGGCCAGAGCGGAGATGAAGGCGGTGTGGAGAGCGTCGAGGTCGAGGTCGGCTGATGGAGGTTCCGCGGGTGCGTTGATGGCAGGGACGACGAGTTGGGGACCGTTGTGGGGCTCTGTGACCGGTGCGGGGGCGAGGGCCATTGAGCCCGAGGTTGCGGTCGGCTCCGGGCGCGTCGGCTCCGGCTGCGAAGCTGTGCTGGCAGTCGGTGCTTTGCGGGAGCGGTCCGTCTCGAAGGGAGAGGGGGTGGTGGCGGGACGAAATACAGGGGTCTCTCCACTGCGGCCTGCGGCGTCTCCACCCCTGCGAGCGACTTCGCTCGCTGGGGACCCCGGCTCCGGTCGAGATGACGGCGGGTGGGGAGACGTGGAAGTGGCGGGCGCATCTCCGGCTCTGGATGAAGGTGGGGCGCCCAATGATTTCGCCGGAGCTGCCGAAGGGGTGGTATTGGGGCGCGGGGTGGACTTGGCGCCCATCTGGCTTAGGAGGTCTTCGATGGGGATGAGGCGCTGAACGTGGACCAGCTTGAGCAGGCCTAACTCAAGGTGGAAGCGCTGCTCTTGTCTGTACCCGAGTTCGTCAAAGGTGCGGAGCATGATGGCGAGGAAGCGTGAGAGGTCTTCTTCGGTGAAGAGGGCTGCGGAACGGGCTGCGCGGTTGCGCTCTTCGGGAGAGATCTGCAGCAGGTCGGCAGCGATGCCGGTGGCGTCGGTTTCGGACGAAAGATTCGTGACCTTGGCGACGATGGTATTGCGCAGGTAACGGACGAACTGGCGGGCTAGCTGCGGCGCTCCATTGCCGGCGTCGAGCAGTCGGCCCACGACGGAGAGGACGTCTGCGGAGTTGTTGGCGTGGACGGCCTGGAGGATCTGCTCGTAGACGATGTTGGAGACGGAGCCCATGAGCTCGCGGACTTGATGGATTTCGAGGTGCGGGCGGCCTGCAGATTCCCCAGGTGCCGCCGGCGCGATCGGCGCGGAGGCGATGGCCTGATCCATGATGGAAAGGGCATCACGCATGGAGCCGTCTCCGGCTTCGGCGAGCAGGGTGAGGGTGGCGTCGTCGACGTCGAGCTCTTCCTTGGTGGCGATGAAGCGGAGCTGGCCGACGATGTCGTCGAGCTTGACGGCGTGAAAGCTGAAGTGCTGGCAGCGCGAGCGGATGGTCTGGGGAATGTCCTCAGGCTGCGTGGTGGCGAACATGAAGATGGCCCAGTCGGGCGGTTCCTCGAGGGTCTTGAGGAGAGCGTTCCACGCAGCGTCGGTGATCTGGTGCGCCTCGTCCAGGATGATGATCTTGTACTTGCTCTTGTTGGTGGGGCGAGTCTGAATCTTCGAGGTGAGCAGGCGGGCGTCGTCGATACCACGGTTGGTGGCGGCGTCGATCTCCTCGACATCGAAGGAGGACGACTCCTCGAAGATGGAACCTTCCTGGCGAGAGGCCGAGGAGATTTCGCGGCAGTTGACGCAGATGCGGCAGGGCTCTTCCGTTGGGCGCTCTGGTGAGCCAACGGGGGTGCTGCAGTTGAGCGCAGCGGCGAGGATGCGCGCGATGGTGGTTTTGCCGATGCCGCGGTGGCCGGAGAAGATGTAGCCGTGGGCGATGCGATTTTGCGCAAGCGCGTTGAGCAGGGTGCGGGTGACGTGGTCCTGTCCGATGACGTCGGAGAAGAGCTGGGGGCGATACTTGCGGGCTAGGACTTGATAGGCCATCGGAGAGGTAAGGTGACGAGGTTGATTGTAGCGCCCGAGGGTGTGGAGCGGGTTGAAGGCTGTTGCTCGATGCCGGTGGGTAGGTTGCCTTTGCGCTTCCTGCATACTGTTCGGTTCTTGCGCACTTAATGCTAATTTGACAATAGAGGTCCACAACCCGAGACCAATGTTGGGCATCCATAGTAATTATGAAGAAACTTGCGCTTGGATTTCTCGCCCTTCTGTTCCTCGTTCCGTTGGTACCTGCAGCGAACGCTCAGGTTGTCGTTGCGGTTGGACACCCGCATCATCGGCATTGCTGGTACAGCCATCATCACCGTCATTGCCGCTAGTCGGCGATTGACGTGCTGAAGGCTGTGTTGAACATGACCCAATTCAAGGTAACTTGAGTTGGGTTGATTTCTTAGAAGGTGGTCTTGGTAAAGCAGCTGGTCAAAGATTCAAGAAAGAGGTAAATTTCTAAGGTTCAAGAAAGAGGTAAATTTCATGATCATGAAGAAGCTTACACTTGGAATTCTCGCCCTCACGTTCCTCGCAACGGTGGTTCCGTCAGCCAGCGCACAGCATCACCGTCGGCATTGCTGGTACAGCCATCATCACCGTCATTGCCGCTAGAGCAGTTTCCGGATGTTCAGACTCGGAGATGATCGGTTGCACCGGGAATAGTTCTTATCCCAGTTGCTCAACGGTTGAAAGGGGTCGGACACAATGAGTATGAAAAAGATTGCGCTTGGAATTCTCGCCCTCACGTTCCTTGCGCCCGTGGTTCCTGCAGCTACCGCCCAGGTCGTAGTAGCTGTAGGACACCCGCATCGTCGTTATCATCGTCGGCATTGTTATTATCGGCACCATCACCGTCGCTGCTACTACCGATAAGTCCACGCCGTGTGGGAATCTCGGGGAGACGAACGACCCAACGCGAGGAGACTCGGGTTGGGTCGGTTGCCTTTAAACAGGACTATCAGGATCAGTGTGCGGCTCGCGCCACCTTCCGCGCTTTCCTGCGTGCCTGGCGTTTGACTTCGTCTTCAGAAAACATGGTGCCGCGGCAGTGGGGGGCACCGCAGTAGCAATCTGCATTGTCTTCGTCGGAGTCGTAGAGGTTGTACTCGTAGACCAGCTCTTCATTGGCGGCGATGTCGCGGATGGCGCGGATGAAGACACGACCGCCCGACTCTTCGGTTTGGCAGTTGGGAGCGCAGGAGTGGTTGAGGAACATGGCGGTGCCGAAGCCGTCGATGACGTCGCCCTTGTTGCCGAAGCCGAAGAGGTAGGTGACGGGACGGTCGGCGTAGCGCTCGTCGGCAAGGTCTTTGGAGATGCGTGCGCCTCCGTACTCGAGGACGCGGCGGCCACGTGGGATGGGGTCGAGGGTGTAGCAGCCGGCGGCATGGATGGAGGAGGAGCGGATGAGCAGGCGGGGAGTGGTGGCGGTGCGACTCGGCATGGGGTGGAGTATAGCAAGAAGGGCGGGGGATATAGGGTAGGGATAGAGGATAGGAGGAGATGGGGCTACCGCGGCGGGGCTGGGTGTCGTCTAATAGAGGTATGCAGTGGATGCGCGTAGTCGCGAGGTTGGGGTTGGTTGGCGCTGGGCTGGGGTTGATGCTGGCGGTGCAGGGGTCGTACGCGCAGCAACAGGGTGGATGCACGTTTACGGATGAGAGCGGCAAGACGGTGTTCTGGCCGAACTGCCAGGATCCTGCGGATAAGAAGGCTCCGGATGGGACGTCGACGCCGCCTGCGAATGGGCAGACGCAGACGCCGGGGCAAACTCCTGCTGCGGGGAGTGGGAACCCGGCGAAGAGTTTTCCGTTCCCGGGGGAGAGTGCGGCGGTACCGGCTAATGGGCAAACGGCTCCCGCCGGGCAGCCGGGCGAGGCTGGGAGTTCAGGAGCGCCGGCGGCGTCGAAGTTCCCATTTCCGGGGGAGGATTCTGCGGGAGCGCCGGGGAGTGGGCCGCTAAAGGATTCAGGGAGTTCGGGGAATAGCTCTAGTAGCAGCTCGGGTTCGAGCAGCAGTGGTCCGCCGGAGCGTGATCCGACGGCGGGACCTTTAGGGGACGATGCGGATACGGACCCGGCGGCAAAGGCTGCGGAGGCTCGGCGAGCGGCGCGGGCGAAGAAGGGGATTGATTTTCATCAGACGACCGACCAGCGCGAAGCCGAAGACTTGAGGGTGGCGGCGTTCTATCACGATGATGGCAACTTCAAAGGGATGTACGAGCGCGCGACGGATGCAGTGTCGCTGGCAGAGGACGATGCGGATGCGCATTTGGCGCTGGCAGAGGCGGCTCGGCGGCTGGGGAAGCTAGATGAGGCGGAGACTCACTACAAGAAGTGCCTCACGCTGGATCCAGTGCCGAAGACCAGGAAGGCTGCGGAGAAGGCGCTGAAGGAGATGACGTCGGGCGGGTGAGGTTGCTGCGGCTTGGCTGAGGTCGCGGCTTATTTGAAGGGGCGGGTGAGGAAGGCTGGGATGCCCGTGGGAAGCGGGCGCGGGAGCGGCTTGGTGTGGCCCGTCTTTGGTGTGGCGGGCGTTTTCGGGGTCCGTGTGCGACGACGCGCGGGGAGGGGTTCGGCTTCGTCGGCGGTGGCGGCGGCGACATCTTCGGTGAGGTCTTCTTCTACGTTGAGGTATTTGCGCAGATAGCGGAGCGGCTCTTCGGCGAGGGCCATCTCGCGCAGGTGATACTTCCAGGCGTCGCGACGGGCGGAGCGGCGCATGAAGCCCTTGCGCTGGACAGTCTTGAGGGTGCCGTCGGGCATGGGGCGCTGGAAGGTCTGGGAGGGAACACTGAAAGTGATATCTTCGCCGGCTTTCCAGAAGGCGTTGGCGAACTCATGCGAATAGAGGAGCGCGTAGTAGCGGCGCTGCTGGTCGAGCAGCTTCAGGGCAGCCTCGGCGCTGATCCAGGGGATGCCCAGGCGGCTGGTGTACCAGCGGCGGAACTCGAAGCCGTTGCCGCGCGCACGGCCTACAACGATCGTGAGTAGTTCGAGCCGGGTCATAGAGCAGAGTGTAGAGGATAGAGGGCAGAGCGTAGGGGAAAAAGTTACTCGCCGTCGCTATTCGCCGTAGTTGGTTTCGTCGCGGATGCGGTTGCGGAGGGCGTCGGCGTCTGGGGTGGCGGGCACGGCGGCGGGTGCTAGACGGTCGTGGCGCTTTTTCCAGAGACGCAGTAGCAACAGGATCAGGATGATGCCTAGCAGAAGGAAGGCGAAGGGGCCGATCCAGGCTACGGTGTCGAAGCCGCCGCGCACGGGTTCGGCGAGGGCGATGGGGCCGTACTTGACTGTGAAGAATTTGAAGACGGCGGTGTCGGAGGCGCCGGCGTCGAGCTGAGTGTGGAGGTCAGCAATCTCGCCGGTGGAGTTGGGGCAGCCTACGTGGTTGCACTCGAGCAGGATCTGGCTGCAGCCGCAGGTGCACATGAGGTCGTGGCCTAGGCGGCCGAAGCGAGCCGAGGGATCGCTCGCGCCGAGCATGGTGAAGGCTACGAAGACGATGACTACGAGTTGGAGCGCGCGCTTATACATGAGGAGCTCCAGGTGTCGCGGGTAGTTTCGCGGCTCCTCCTACCCAGGTCCGAGAATCCGGACCTGGGGCACCCGGATCGGGGACGAGAGATGAGAGAACTTCGACGCGGCGCGTGGAGGGTTTGAGCGGTGGAACCAGCGCGATGAAGGTGCCGAAGATCACGATGACGACGCCTACCCAGATCCAGTTAACTAGCGGGTTGATGAAGAACTTGATGATGGGCTTTTGGTTGTCGGGGTTGGTGCCTTCGAAGACTACGTAGAGGTCGTTCTCAAGGCTGGAGTGGATGGCAACGATGGTCGAGGGCTGGGCGTGGTCGGTGTTGACGAAGTAGACGCGACGCTCGGGTGCGAGGCGCGTAATCAGTTTGCCATTGTGGTAGACGTCCAGCAGCGCAAACTGCGAATCGTAGTTCGCGTTAGAGTCTTCGGAGTAGCTCTGGCAGACCACCTTGTAGCCACCGAGGTTGATGGAGTCGCCAAAGCTCATTTCGGCTTCACGCGATTGGTTGAAGGCGGAGCCGGCCAGGCCGATAAACATGATGACCACGCCGAAGTGGATCAGGTAGCCGCCGTAGCGCCGGGTGTTACGGCGGGTAAGAAGGATGGTCGATTCGAACAGGTTCTTGCCGGTCTGGGTGTGGACGACGTTGGCGCCCCGCAGGAACTCTGCCGCGATCGCGGTGATGACGCCGACGCCGAGTGCGATGCAGACCAACGCGTAGATGCTGGAGCCAACATCGCCTGCGGCTTGGGTATCGGCAGACCATGGCCGCACACCGGCGATGATCAGCACGAGCGTCGTGACGATGATGGCGATGCAGGGAAGGACGAAGTTACGGCGGATGGCGCGCAACGAGGTGGAACGCCAGGCGAGCAGCGGGCCGACTCCGGTGAGGAAGAGCAGGAAGATCCCGATGGGGACGGCCACGCGGTTGTAGAAGGGCGCGCCCATCGTGACCTTCGAGCCCTGAACGAACTCGGAAAGCACGGGGAAGAGCGTTCCCCATAGAACCGTGAAGCAGGCGGCGAGCAGGACGAGATTGTTGAAGAGGAACGAGCTCTCGCGCGAGACCAGCGACTCGAGGTGGTTCTCATTCTTCAGATGATCGCGGTTGTACAGATAGGTGAAGAGGCAGACGGCGAGGACGATCACCAGGAAGGTGACAAACCAGGTGCCGATGGAGCTTTCCGCGAAAGCGTGCACGGAGCTGACCAGGCCGGAGCGGGTGAGCAGGGTTCCAAGGATGGTGAGGATGAAGGTGGTGAAGATGAGCCAGACGTTCCAGCCCTTCATCATGCCGCGCTTTTCTTGCATCATGACCGAGTGAAGAAAGGCAGTTCCGGTGAGCCAGGGCATGAGCGAGGCGTTCTCGACCGGGTCCCAACCCCAGTAGCCGCCCCAGCCGAGGACCGCGTAGGCCCAGTGCATGCCGAGGATGATGCCGCAGGTGAGGAAGAGCCACGCGACCATGGTCCAGCGGCGGGTGATGGCGATCCATTTCTCGCCGGGGTAGCGCATCATCAACGCGCCGAGTGCGAAGGCGAAGGGCACGGAGAAGCCAACGTAGCCGAGGTAGAGCATCGGCGGATGGATGATCATCTCGGCATATTGCAGCAGCGGATTGAGGCCGAAGCCGTCCGCGGGGCCGACGCCGCCGGGAACCAAGGCAAAGGGCTGGGCGGCAAAGTTCACCAGCAGCAGGAAGAAGATCTGCACGCCGGAGAGGATGGTGGAGGCGTAGGCGTGGAGCGTGATATCGGACTTGTGGCGAAGGCGAAGGACGAAGCCATAGCCGGCGAGAAGCCATGCCCAAAGAAGGAGCGAGCCTTCCTGACCAGACCAGACGGTGGAGAATTTGTAGTACCAGGGGAGGGCGATGCTGCTGTGGTGGAGGACGTAGTCGACGGAGAAGTCGTTGGTGAAGAAGGCCCAGGTGAGGGCGAAGGCGGCGGCGGTCACGGCGATGAAGCTGGCGATGCCGGCGCGGCGGGCGGTCTCACGGATGCGTTCCGGGGCGACGGCCAGGGCTCGGCCATGGGCGATGGCCCACAGCGAAAGCGTACCGGCAAGGAGGGTGTAGACCGATAGCCCAAGTGCGAGGAGGAGGGAGACGCTGCCAAAGAATGGCATGGGATGGGGCATGAATGTGCACTTCCTTCAAAATCTATTCTCTCAGAACCGCGGCGCGCGCGTAGCCGGTGCAGGGTCAGGACGCGCACGTCCAGAGACAGGATAGGGGGCAACGAAAGGAAAGTTCGTGACTGACGTCACAAATTGGAGGTGGGGTGCTGGAGAGGTTCGTGCCAGATTCAGATTCGCGCGGAGGTGCGGGATTCTATCAGGGTCTGCACGGTGGCAATGAGGTTCTGGGGAAGGAGGGGCTTCATGCGGAAGTCGACACCCAGGGCGGCGTACTCGTCCTCTGCTTCGGCGAGGCCGCTGATGACGAGCACAGGAATTTCGGGGGCGAACTCGCGGAGGCGGGTAACGAACTCGGAGCCGTTCATGCCGGGCATGATGTGGTCGGTGATGACGAGCTCGATGGTTTCGGGGTAGTCGTTATTGCGGAGTTGCTCGAGGGCGCGTTCAGGGCTCAGGACGGCGAAGACGAAGTAGCCGGCTCGCTTGAGGATGGTCTGACGGGTCGCGGCCTGGATGGCGTTGTCGTCGATGAGCAAGAGGGTGTGTGGCATGTGGATCTTAGGCCTTGTCGTCCGGGTTTCATGGAGCGTTACGTCTTCAGCCTTTGCCGCAGCTTCTCGGCGTCTTTCGGCGCATAACGGAATTCTGATGCAAGATCGCGAGAAAAGGCTGCCCAAAGAATAAAAGGGGATTAATCAGGCAGATGCGCGACGCAGACACCGATAGCGGGCACCGCGTAGAAACGTTTTCTTAACAGGGGGTTGGCCAAGGGGTAGCTGAGATAATGGAGTCATGGCTCGCCGCGTCATTCGACAATATGAGTTTTTGCGCAAGATCGGCTCAGGGGGAAGTGGCGTCGTGTTTCTGGCCAACGACACACTGCTGCAGCGGCCGGTGGTGCTCAAGCTGCTGAAGCGGGGGTCGCAGACTCCGGAGCAAGTGCGTGCGACTCAGCTGCGCGAGGCCCGGCTGGCATCGGCTATCGATCACCCTAACGTCTGCGCTATCTATGAGGTAGGCGAAGAGGACGACGAAGCGTACATCGTCATGCAGTATGTTCCGGGAAAGAGTCTGGACAAGGTGATTGCGGAGGGGCCGGCGAGCGTACAGCTGGTGCTTTCGAGCGGCATGCAGATGGCCGATGGTTTGTCGGCTGCGCACACGCTGGGGATCTTTCATCGGGATTTAAAGCCGGCGAACGTCATGCTGACCGACGGCGGGCTGATCAAGATTCTGGACTTTGGCTTGGCGCGGCAGTTGAAGCGGGACAACGTGGACTTCGATCCGTCGATGTCGCAGCAGCCGGTGACGCCGGCGTTTGCAGGCGCTACGTACACGGCGCGCGGGGGGACGATCGCGTACATGGCGCCCGAGCAGTTTGTGACAGGGCAGTCGAGCGTGCAGAGCGACATCTTCGCGCTGGGACTGATTTTGTATGAGATGGTCAGCGGGCGGCATCCGTTTCATCGGCCGGACGCACTGGAAGTGCACAGCATCCGCGCAATTCAGTATGCGGAGCCGCCGGCGCTACGGGAGATTGTGCCGGACCTGCCGGTGGAGCTAGAGAGCGTGATCTTGCGCTGCCTGGAAAAGCAGCCGTCGGAGCGATATGCGTCGGCTGCGGAGTTGCGCGAGGGCCTAAAGACGATTGTGAAGTCGCTGCAATTGGACTCGATGCTGATGCCGGGCGAGGGCGCGATCAATATGGCCATGCAGCAGCGGCTGGATATGGATCGGCCGGAAGAGGAGAAGCGGACGACGGGCATTCTGTCGATGCTGGCGGAACGGTTTAGGGATAGTTCGACGAGCACCGCGTCGAAGGGACCGAATATTGTGGTGCTGCCGTTTGTGAATTTGGAGTCGAGCGACTCTCGACAGTTTTATGGGTACGCGCTCGCCGATGCTTTGGCAGCGCGGCTGGCCAAGGTGCCGTCGCTGGTGGTGCGGCCGTCGAGCGCGCTGATGGATGTTCCGACGCGGCAGCTGGATCCGTTGAGCGTCGGGAAAAAGCTGATGGTAGATTTTGTGCTGGCAGGAAGCTTTCTGCGCTCGGACAAGGGATTTGATCTCAACTGGCAGTTGCTGGATGTGGGTGGACAAAGTGTGCGTACCGGCGGCGCAATCAGTGTGGCGAGTTTTGATCTGATTGCGGTGCAGACAGAGATCTGCGATGAGGTGTTTGCCGAGCTGCATGGATTTGGCGGCCTGCAGATGGGCCTCCCGGGGCCCGCGAGCGTGGCGTCGCTGGGCGCGGCGGTGTCGGAGGAGTATCTGCAGGCACGGGCGCTGCTGAGCTCGTTCATGTCGCGGACGGGAAGCAGGGATGAATTGGATCGTGCGCGGGAACTGTTTGAGCGCGTGGTGAAGCGCGACCCGGATTATGCGCCGGGATGGTCGGGTCTTGGAATCACGCAGCTGCAGTATGCGCGGCACGGGCTGGGCGGGCAGATGCATGTGCTGGAGGCGCGGCGATCGTTCGATAAGGCGCTGGAGCGCGATCCGTCGTCGGTGGAGGCGAACTTATATCGCGTGTATATGCTGCTGAGTCGCGGTGAGAAGGAGAGCGCGCGGCACGGGATTGAGCGCCTGCTGCAGACCGCGGGGAACGACTGGAATGTTCACCTGGTGGCCGGCCTCACACTGCGGATCGACGGTTTGTATGAGGAGGCGTTGAACCAGTTCAATATGTCGCTGCGGCTGAATCCGTCGAATGCGGCGATGATCTATAACCATCGCGCGCGGGTGTATCAGTATCAGAACCAGCTGGAGTTGGCTGGCGACGAGATTGAGAAGGGCCTGACGCTGGAGCCAAAACAGCCGCTGCTGCGCATCTCGAAGGGCTATCAGCAGATGCGAGAGGGACAGCTGGAGAAGGCGATTGAGACGCTGGAGCAAGTGACGCGTGACGACTCCACATTGCGGATTGTGTTTCCGACGATTGCGATGTGCTACGTGCAGCTGGGTGATCGCACGCGGGCTGCAGAGTTTGTGCTGGAAGAGACGCTGGCCGCGGCCGAGGCCGATAGCGAGATGGCGTATCGGCTGGCTACGTACTTCGCGGTGGAAGGGGATGCGTCCGAGGCGCTGCACTGGCTGCGACGGGCGATCTATCTGGGCAACGAGAATTATCCGTGGTTCAGCATTAATCCGGCGTGGCGAGGGATGGTGGAGAACCCGGACTTCCAGCGGATCCTCGAAGACCTGAAGAAGAGCTTTAAGCGGAACCAGAAGAACTGGAAGCGGCTGCTCTCGCAGGTGATGGGGTAGGTAGAGTGTAGGGGATAGAGGATAGCGTGTAGGCAAAGACAGGTGCAAAGGCAATGGCTCTTGGTTTCCGACGGCCTTCGGTTTCGGGGTGAAGGGAACTCGCGCCGGCAGCGGCCATCGCAGTAGAATCCACCCAACAGACATGAAGCGCCGCGTCCTCAGTCACGTTCTCATTCTCGGCGCCGTCGGCGGCGTCCTCATCGCCATCCTTCGCTATTCCGAGTACCAGTTCCTTGTCATCGAGAACTCTTTCGAAATCTACGCTGCCCTGGTCGCTGTCATCTTCGCCGGATTCGGCATCTGGCTCGGCATCAAGCTGACCAAGCCTCGCGAAACGATCATCCTGCAAGAAGTCTCGGTCCCTGCCGAGCCCTTCACCCTGAACCAGCCTCAGCTTGACGCGCTTGGCATTACTCCCCGCGAGCTGGAAATCCTCTCGCTCATTGCGCAGGGGCTCAGTAACCGCGAGATCGCCGACCGCCTGTTCGTGAGCGAGAACACCGTCAAGACGCACTGCAGCCGGGCTTTCGACAAGCTAGGGGCCCGGCGCCGCACCCAGGCCGTCCAGCTCGGGAAACAACTAGGCATCCTCCCCTGAAATGTCTTCCTAGACTGGCTTGTAGATGAGACCGATGGCTGCCCCGACAATCAGCCACTGAATGAAGTAGCTGACGCCTTGGTAGACCGTGAGCTTGAGGCCGATGTTCAGATTGACATAGTTGTGAATGACGAAGGTGCACACTGAAAAAATGCCGATGAGTGCGCCGAGATATACGCCGGAGGCTATGCCGCCGCCCTCAGGATAAAGTTTTGCATAGAGAACGGCGACCACCATGATGCTGATCAGGATGGCGATCATACCGAAGGGCATCATTTTCATCATGCTGTCTTTCGACCGGTAGACGTTGGGGTACTTCATGAACTCGGACTTCATGGCTGGCAGGGCGGCGAACATCGCGAACCCGAAGGCAAAGTAGGCAATGGTCGCGCCGAGAAACGCGAGAGCGAGGCGAGCGTAGTTCACGGGTAGTCCTTTCGAAGCGAGAGTGGGTTCGCGAAGAATTCTAGATTGTGGCTGATCCAACTTAGAATGTGACACTGAAACTGCCTTAAAGCCATCACCCCAAAGCATGATTTACGCCCCCTCCGCTAAAATCACCCGAAAGCATGACGACAACCAGCGCCTCCGCCCTGCACAGTGTCTCCAGTTCATCTCCCAGGAGCCTCCCATGAAGAAGACCATCCTCACCTTCGGCCTCATCTCCGGCATTCTTGCCTCCGTTCTGATGTTCGGCACCCTTCGCTTCCTCAGCGACCTTAACCATGGCGAAAAAGCCTTGATCATCGGCTACGCCAACATCGTCCTTGGCTTCCTCCTTGTGTACTTCGGGATCCGTTCCTACCGAGACAACATCGCCGGCGGCGCCATCACCTTCGGCCGCGCCTTCACCATCGGCCTCTGCATCACCCTGATCTCCTGCGTCTTCTATGTCGTCTGCTGGGAGATTATTTACTTCAACTTCATCCCACACTACATGGACGGCTACTTCGCCGCCCAGATCCAGAAGGTCCAATCCTCCCCGGGAACTGCCGAAGCCATTCAGGCCAAAGTCGCAGCCATCCGCCAATCGCAGCAGAGCTATCAGAATCCCTTGATCAACGCGCTGTACACCTTCATCGAACCCTTCCCGGTCGGGCTAGTGATCACGCTGGTCTCCGCCGCCATCCTCCGCAGGAAGCCGAAATCGCAGCCCGCTTCGCTTCCGGCGACAGCTTAGAAGCCTTCGCAGGAGCGGACGCGCTTTTGGTCGTGCATCGTATGGAGAATGCAAAGGCAAAGGCCCTCGGTGTTCCGAAGGCCTTCAGTTTTGAGGTGGAAGGGGAGGGGACTAGTGTGCGGTTGGGGCTAACTGCAGAGGGGTGTTGAGGGTGAAAACAATCGATGTGCCGCTCGGCAGTTCCTGCTGGCGGTCATGCCTGAGCCACCAGACTGTTGCGGCTCCGGCGCCTACGCCCAGGCCAACCACGGCTCCAACGCCACCACCGACGACGGCTCCCACAACGACGGCAGAGGTCGTGGTGAGGCCGATGGCTGCAGCGGTTTCGCCGGGATGCGTGTTGCCGACGATCGTGCCTTCATTGTTGACGTGGGAGTTGGCGTAATGGTCGAGGTCGGTGACTTCGGCGCGGATGGGATAGACGGTGCCGTCGGGCAGGCTGACGGACTCAGGCTGGAGGCGAATGGCGGAGGGGCCGCTGATGCGGCGGCCGCCGTGAATGTGTGTGATGCGGCCGTAAACAATGCTGCCGGCCGGTACAAGAATGACGCCGTTCCGGCTGACTTCGGCCGTGAGGGTAGCGGTGAAGCGGGAGCCGGCTTGCGTGGTCTTGGTGGAGATCGGTTGCTGCAGGGTGCCATTCAAGCGGGTGCCGATGGGCAGCTCGTTGGGGCCTACGGGAACTTCGGTGACGATTTGGCCGTCAGGATCCCCGACTGTTCCCATGTTGCTTACCGAGGCGGTTTGTATGGGTGTGTTGTTCTGGTAATGGACCGGCGTCGTGGGGGCAGGAGTGGTTACGGTAATGGTCGCCGACGGGGTTGCATGCGAGGGCGGAACGTAATGTGAATCCGACGCGTCCGGCGCGAGCTGCCGCGTATCGTCCATGTCCTCGGGATGCGAGGTGCCCGTGGTCTGGGCAAAGAGCGGCGCGCCTGTGAGCATCAGGACCGAGGCGGCGAGGGGGAGGGAGAACTTCATCTTCATCGAGGATCTTCTCCTGAGAGATCTGCGGTGCAGCGACATCTACAAAACGATGCAGGTACACCTATAAACAGACTAGGCGTGGCGTGATTGATGTGGTGAGGAACTTGCGGCAGCGCACCCCGGCAGTTAACCCGAACGTTAACAGGTAACTTCGGCCGGTGTCGGCCCGGACTAACGAGGATTCTGAGCGAGGATACGTTCGTAGTACTTCTCGTATAGCGGAATGATGCGGGAGGCGCAGAAGTGGTCCTGCGCGGTGCGGCGGGAGGCGGTGGACAGTCGTTCGAGCAGCGTCGGGTCGCTGAGGATGGAGATGGCGCCGGCGGCCATGCCGTCAACATCGCCAATTTCATAGAGGAGGCCGTTGACGCCGTCTTCTATTAACTCGGGCACGCCGCCGACGCGAGTGGCGATGGCGGGCACGCGGCACGCCATGGCTTCGAGCGCGGCCAGGCCGAAGGACTCCATCTCGGAGGGCATGAGCATGAGGTCGGAGAGGGCGAGGAGCTCGTTGACGTTCTCCTGCTTGCCGACGAAGTCGACGCGGTCTCCGATGCCGAGACGCATCGCCAGGAACTCGGCGGCGGAGCGCTCGGGGCCGTCGCCGATCATGAGTAGCCGGGCAGGCAGGGCGCGGGAGACGCGGGCGAAGGTTTCAATGACGTCCAAGACCCGTTTCACGGGCCGGAAGTTCGAAAGATGCACGAGGAGACTTTCGCCGGGCCTGGCGAAGCGCGGACGCTGCTGGGCGACGAGCTCTGGATTGCGAACGTAGAAGTCGCAGTTGACGAAGTTGCGGATGACTTCGATCTCGCGCGTGATGCCGAGGTTCTCGCGGGTGCGCTCGCGGAGATGGGAAGAGATGGCGGTGACGCCGTCGGACTCGTCGATACCGAAGCGGGTGATGGGGAGGTAGGAGCGGTCGAGGCCGACGAGCGTGATGTCGGTGCCGTGGAGGGTGGTGATGAAGGGCAGGCGGCGGCCGGCTTTGGCGAGCATCTGACGGGCGAGCAGAGCGCTCACCGAGTGGGGAATCGCGTAGTGGACATGCAGGAGGTCGAGCGAGTGGAGCTCGGCGACTTCGGCCATGCGGGTGGCGAGGGCGAGATCGTAGGGAGGGTACTCGAAGAGCGGGTAGTTGGAGACCGGAACCTCGTGATAGCGGATGTTGGCTTCGCGACCGGCGAGGCGAAAGGGCTGCGAGTAGGTGATGAAGTGGATCTCGTGGCCGCGCGCCGCGAGCTCGATACCGAGCTCGGTGGCAACAACACCGGAACCGCCGTAGGTTGGATAACAGGTGATGCCAATCTTCATATTGATTCCGCTATAACCGCTTCCGGGCCGATCTTCATGGGGCTATCTGGTTGTTCCAGAGAGCTGTGCTGCATCTCTGTAGTTGATGAGTTGCGGAAGCGGAGGATGCGATTGTTGTTGTGAAGTTTGGAAGAATGCGACGAGGAGGGCGGCGCGTTCGATGTCGCGGGTGGCGCGGAGGCGGGTGGTGACGGCGTCGAGGTCGCGATCGTTGTAGCCGGGATGGCAGACGAGCTCCCAGGTCCCGCCGGGCATGGCGTCGAGGATTGCGCGGAGCGTGGTGGAGTTGAGATTGCCGGTGGCGGAGATGCCGAGCGTGCCGTTGGTGGTGACAACGCGGCAGCTGCGGATCTGGGGCATAGCCAGGAAGCGCGGCTGCAAGAAGCGGAGGCTGCGCAGTTGGAGCCGGCGAAGAATCCGGCTCTTGCCGAGAGCGATGCTCCAGCGGGGTTCGAAGGGATTGCGGATGGCGGGGATGCCGGCGCGTACAGCAACGTCTAGGAGTGGGCGAGCGACGCGCGGGAGGATGTGAGTGTGCTTGTGGGTGTCGATGTGGGTGAGCGAGATGCCTTGTTGCTGGATACGAGTGATTTGCGCGAGGGCTTCGCGCGCGATGTCGGCTGCGGAGACTTTGCCGATCAGGACGGCTGCGAAAAAATCGGTCAGGGACGCGCGGAAGGATTTGCGATCAGGTCCGAGGAGTGTGGGGATGGTTTCGGGGGGTGAAAGTGGGATGCCGTCGGTGAGGACGATGTGGCAGCCGATGCCGAGCGTGGGTTGCGCACGGGCAATGCGGATGGCGTCGTCGAAGGCCGGGCCGTTGGCCATGAGTGTGGCGGAGGTGAGGGCGCCAGCGGAGTGCAGCTCGGCGATGGCGCGATTGATGCCGAGGGTGAGGCCGAAGTCGTCTGCATTGAGGATTAGGCGCGCGGGCATCATGATTACGAGAAGTTGTAAAGGGAGTGTGGGGCAGCGGAGACCTTGCTGCGAAAAGTGGTGGGCAGAGAGGGACTCGAACCCCCGACATCCTGCTTGTAAGGCAGGCGCTCTAACCAACTGAGCTATCCGCCCACTTTTGGGCACAAGCCTAAGTGTAGGCGAAGGAGCGATTCGGAGCAATGCACGGGGTAGCGGGATATTATGGACGTCGCGATATCAGTTGGCGAACCACGGGAGAAGTAGAGACGATGAAGGCATTGGTGAAGAGCAGGGCGGAACAGGGATTGTGGCTGGAAGACGTTCCGGTTCCAGAGATCGGGATCAACGATGTGCTGATTCGCGTGCGTTATACGGGCATCTGCGGAACCGATGTGCATATCTACCAGTGGGACGAGTGGGCGCAGAAGACCATCCCGGTGCCGATGGCGATTGGGCATGAGTTTGTCGGCGAGATCGTTGCAGTGGGATCGAATGTAAATGATTTTTATCCCGGCGATATTGTGAGCGGGGAGGGACATGTGACGTGCGGGAGATGCCGAAACTGTCTTGCAGGGCGGCGGCATCTGTGCGCGCATACGTTGGGTGTTGGGGTGAATCGGCCGGGCGCGTTTGCGGAGTTTATCTCGCTGCCAATGACGAACATCTGGCGTCATGATCCGAAGATCAACCAGGAGGTCGCCGCAATCTTCGACCCGTTCGGCAATGCGGTGCATACGGCGCTGTCGTTCCCGCTGCTCGGAGAAGACGTGCTGATTACGGGTGCCGGTCCGATTGGGATCATGGCCATCCCGGTGGCGAAACACGCGGGTGCGCGGCATATCGTGATTACGGATATGAACCCGTATCGGCTGGCGTTGGCGAAGAAGATGGGCGCGACGCTTGCGGTAAATCCTGCGGAGACTACGATCGCCGAGGTGCAGAAGCAGCTCGGGATGCAGGAGGGTTTCGATGTGGGGCTCGAGATGTCGGGGAACCCACAGGCGCTGCGCGACATGATCGCGAACATGTCGCATGGAGGAAAGATTGCGATCCTCGGGATTCCTGCGAAGGAGGCGCCGATGAACTGGCGCGACGTGATCTTCAACATGCTCACGATCAAGGGAATTTATGGGCGGGAGATGTACGAGACCTGGTACAAGATGTCGGTGATACTGGAGAGTGGCGTCGATATTGAGCCGGTGATTACGCACCGGTTTGCGTACAGTGACTTTCAGAAGGGGTTCGACGCGATGATCTCGGGCCAGACGGGCAAGGTCGTGCTGGACTGGACGAGTCTGATCAAGTAGTGGGCCTAATCAAAGGCAGCGCAGGCGGTGGCCTCATCTTCGTGCAGGGTGGTGTATTTGGTAATGCCGACCATGGTGAAGACCTTCTTGAAGTGCGGGCTGAGGCCGAAGGAGTGGATCTTCTGACCCTTTTTGCTGGCCGCGATCATCATCTGAATCACTAAAGCGATTCCGCTGGAGTTGAGGTATTCAACCTTGGAAAAATCTAAGAGGATGCGCTTGACGCTGTCGGGCAGGCCCTCGTAGGTGCCGATGACTGCGGGCTGCGAGGCGCTGGTGATGTCGCCCGAAAAGCGCATGACGGTGATGGGGTCGCCCGTGGCGCAGGGCAGTTCTTCGACGGTAACGCGGGTAACTAATTCCGGCATGCTCTCTCCGATGTTTCGATCATTCTACCGCCAGACGGGCGAGCTAGGCGGGCGGGTTGCTGAGGTGAATGACCATGCGGGCATAGCTGCCGGCGGGGGGAGAACTGACCCACTCGGCCTCGTCCACCAGGGCCTGGATGAGGAACATGCCCATGCCGCGAGCGTCTTCCTCGCCCAGCATTTTCTTGTCGATATCGGGGGCATGGGTCTTGCTCTGCGGACCTTCGCCGTTGTCGGTGACCTTGACCTCAAGCGAGTTGTCGTCCATGGACAGAACCACGCCGACGCTGAGCGATTCATCCAGCTTGTTGCCGTGCTCCATGGCGTTGATGCAGGCCTCGGCGACGGCGGTCTTGAGGTCGTCGACCCGCTCTTCGCTGAAGCCCATCAGGCGCGCCACGCTGGCCGCCGTGTTCATCGCTACTTTTTCGTAGCCCAGGCGCGAGGGAAGTCGCAGCTCGATGCTGCTGGGAAATTTATCGCCTTTGCGGCGGTTCGCTTTATCGCTCAATGGCAGCCTCTCTCACGCTTCTCTCATCAAAACCATAGCCGTCATGTCGTCGGACTGCTCCTGATTGCCGAACTCGTCCAGCGTCGACCAGACCGTATCCAAAATCTTTTCCGGAATGCACGCCGGGCACGTTAGAAACGTCTGCAGCAGACGATCCTCGCCGAACTCGTCATCAGTCCCACCCTTCACATCGCTGCGAAATACCTCTGTCATCCCGTCCGTGTAAAGCAGCAGTCGGGACCCAACGGGTAAGGAGAAACTCTCGACCTCGTAGGTGCTGAAAGGCAACAAGCCTACTGGCGTTCCCGACGCTCCAATCTTCTTGATTAGCACAGGCTCGCCTCCAGGTTCGCTCACCGACATCAAAAACGCCGGATTGTGACCGCAATTCACGATGTCCATGCTGTCAGTCTCGGGATCCAGCTGCAGAAAGAAGGCCGTGACGTAACGTCGCCTCGACTGCTCTCCTTCGTTGAAGTGCAGAAGATTCATGCGCGTCGCGATCTCAAGCAGAGGAATACCCGAGTTCACCATGGCGCGGAACGCCGAACGAAAGCTCGTGCCAACCAGCGCCGAGGCCAATCCCTTGCCGGCAACGTCGGCCACCACGATCGTGGTTTTTCCATTGGCCATCGGCACAATGTCCAGGTAGTCCCCGCCAACCTCGTAGCAGGTCACCTGCTTAATGGCCATGCAATACCCGGGGATATTCGGCATCTCTTGCGGCAACAAACTGCGCTGCACCTGGCGCGCCGAGGCCAGGTCACTCTCCACCCGCTGCCACTGCACCATCCGCTCGTGAAAGCGGGCATTTTCTATGGCCACAGAGGCCTGGATCGCAAGGCTCTCAATGAAGTCGAGTTCATCCAGCGTCAGTGTTCGTTCTGCGGGGCGAATGACAATCAGTTCCGTGAAGGTTTCGCCGGTCTTATCGTGCAGCGGAAAACGGGTCCACAGCGTTGTGTCCCCCGTACGTTCAACCAGCGGGTGGCCCGTGGCATCGCGGTCGGGCACGGAAAACGTTTGAGGGACATCGCCATAGCTGTTGAGGAAGTGCTTGAAGAATGCCCCATCCAACTCCAACTCGCGGACCACGATCTGAAGCACCGTATTCAATACATCGTCGAGAACGATCGTCGAATGGATCATCCGGCTAGCTTCGAGCAGCGCCTGTAATCGCACCACCTGCTGCTGGGCGAAAAGCGCTTCGTCGCGGGCGTCCGTGGCTATATTGTCCGGCATGTCAGTGATCCTAGCTCATGGCGCGACCTTCCGGCCAGTGCGCATCGCGCCAGAGAGACAAAATATTTGCAGGGCCTTGTTCCGTAGTTGGAATCGGACAAGGTACACTCCACAGGAGGACGGGCAGCGTTGACCGATTCGACGACAAATCGTGGCAGCATGACGCTGGAGTCTGAGCTATCTTGCGTGGACGCAGTGGAAGCGAAGGCCGAGGATCTGGCGCGTGAGGCTGGGTTCGATGAGGACACGTCCAGCCAGATTGCGATGGTCACTCGCGAGGCCGTCATCAACGCGATCCTGCATGGCAACAAGAAGGATCCTGCCAAGCAGGTGCATGTAAACTTCGAGCTGAACGACGAGGCGCTAAGGATTAAGATTGCGGATGAAGGCGCGGGGCTGGATCCGGACAGCGTGCCTGATCCGCTGGCGCCGGAGAATATTCTGCGCAGTTCGGGGCGAGGGATATTCCTGATGAAGGCCATCATGGATGAGGTACACTTTCACCAGTTGAATCCCGGCACGGAAATTGAATTGACCAAACACCGAGTGAAGAAGGAGCTTTCAGCATGAGCATGAAATTTACGACCCGGGAAGTTGGCGGCGTAACCATAGTGGATTTGAGTGGGAAGATCACCCTGGGCGAGGGCGGCCTGACGCTGCGTGAAGAGATACACAAGCTGTTAGCCGATGGTCAAAAGAAGATTGTGCTGAACCTGGCGGATGTGAACTATATCGACAGCTCGGGGCTGGGCGAGCTGGTGAGCGCGTACACGGCCGTCAAGAACGCGGGCGGCGAGTTGAAGCTGTTGAACCTGACCAGCAAGGTGCGCGATCTGCTCGTGATAACGAAGCTCGTCACTGTATTCGATGTCAAGGATGATGAGGCTTCGGCGGTCTCTTCGTTCGCGTAAAGCTTCGAGAGTTTGAAGAGGACAACGGCGCGTCGATGACGCGCCGTTGTTGCGTCCGACGCAGCTCCGGCCATGACCCGGGCAGCAAAAAGGTCGACCCGGATAGGTCGACCGTTTCTATTCCAAATTTTGGTGCGGAGGAGGGGACTTGAACCCCTATGCCTTGCGGCGCTAGCACCTCAAGCTAGTGCGTCTGCCAATTTCGCCACCTCCGCAGGGAGCCTGACACACCAAAACGCGTGGCAGGAGCGACCTTGATTCCGAAGTTGAGTATATCATTCGCCGTCGAATCTGAGCCTCAGGCTGTTCGATTCAACAGCGATCTCAATTCATCCGGATGATAGCAATGGGCCAGTGCCGTCTCACGCGAGATCCGGCGCAACCGCACCAGCTCCGCCAACGACTGATCCATGGTGATCATGCCGTCCGCGCTTCCCGTAGAAATCTGTGACCGAATCTGATGGTCCTGGGCCGTTCGAACAAGATTGCGTATGGCCGTCGTCGCCACCATAATTTCCAGCGCAGGGTACCGCCCCGCCTGGTCAACCGACGGCACCAGTTGCTGAGCAATCACGGCCAGCAGCGCCAACGACAACTGTTGCCGAATCTGTGCCTGGTTGCTCGCCGGAAAGCTGTCCAGCAGCCGCGACATCGTCTGCGCGGCGTCGTTTGTATGCAGGGACGAAAACACGAGATGCCCAGTTTCAGCCGCAGTGAGGGCCGCAGCCATCGTCTCCGTATCACGCATCTCGCCGATCAAAATCACATCCGGATTCTGGCGCAGCACGGCGCGCACCGCATTCGAAAATCCCGGCGTGTCCGAGCCGACTTCGATCTGCTCCACAATGGAATTCCTGTTCGGGTGCTGGTACTCCACCGGATCTTCAATCGTAATAATGTGTTCGCGCCGCCGAGTATTGATTAGATTAATCAACGCCGCCATCGTCGACGTTTTTCCGCATCCAGTCGGCCCCGTCAGCAGGATCAACCCCTGCCGTCGTTCGATCAACTGTCCTAAAATCGCCGGCAAATGCAGCGACTCCAGCGTCGGCATCTGGCCAGGTAAAAGCCGGATGCTCGCCGCGAGCGTACCGCGCTGGTAATGAATATTTGCGCGAAATCTGCCCAGGGACGCCCGCACAAACGAAAAGTCCACCACCCGTCGACTCTCGAGTTCCTTCGTTTGCTCACTCGTCAGCAGAGGCAACAGCAGCCTGCGAAGATCTTCAGGAGTGAGTGCCTTCCCCGTCGCTGGCGTAAGCACTCCATTCAGACGAAGTGTGACACCCGACCCGACCACAAGAATGATGTCCGACGCCTTCCGTTCCGCCGCCTGCGCGAGCAGAGGATCCAGCGCGCTCTTCTGCTCCACCCCAAAATCAGCTTTGTGGCTCGCTTCACCCTTTGCGGCAGAACCCGATCGGTTCAATTCGTAAACAAGTTGCGACAGATCGTTTTCGTACTCTGACATCCAGCCAGCCTCCATAAGCCCTACGATCGCAAACACTCTAGTGTAGGCCGCGTCCTGCCTGCCCTTACCTTAGACGTGCGAAATCCACTGAAGACTGCCCAGCCGACGCTGATTCATAGCCTAGGTTGCGCTAGACTCGTTCGCACGAGGATCTATGCGGAACCAGATTTTAGTGACTCTCTGTCTCGGGGTGATGCCCTTCGCCGCAGCGCAGCAGCCCACACTTCTCACCCAGGCGCCCGCCGGCAAGTGGGCCATTGTCATGCATGGCGGAGCTGGTGTGATCGAGCGCTCCTCCATGACGCCCGAGCGCGATGCCGCCTATCGCGCCGGCCTTGATCGTGCCATTCATGCCGCCGCCAGCGTGCTCGACGCTAACGGCTCCGCGGTCGATGCTGTTGAGGCTGGACTCAAGGTACTCGAAGACGATCCACTCTTCAACGCCGGCAAAGGAGCCGTCTTCACCGCTGACGGGAAGAACGATTTGGACGCTGCCATCATGGACGGCAAGACCATGCGAGCCGGATCCGTCGCCGGTGTCACCCGAACCAAGAATCCCATCTCACTCGCGAAAGCGGTAATGGAAAAGTCTCAGTTCGTAATGCTCAGCGGCGCCGGAGCCGACCAGTTCGCCGCCAGTGTCGGCCTGCAGCAGGTTGACCCCTCCTACTTCTTCACCGAAGAGCGCTGGCAAGGCCTCGTCCGCTATCTCAAGGAGCAAGGCCTCCCCATCCCGCCGCGGCCCGCAGGCGCGCCCCCACCGCCCACCAACCCCATCGCGCAGCTTGAAACTCCCGACGCGCACAAGTGGGGAACAACCGGTATCGTCGTCCGCGATCGTGCAGGCAACATCGCTGCCGGCACAACAACGGGTGGTCTCACCGGTAAACGCTTCGGCCGCATCGGCGATTCGCCAATCATCGGCGCCGGCACCTACGCCTCCAATGAGTCCTGCGGCGTCTCCGCTACGGGCACCGGCGAGTACTTCATCCGCCTCACCATGGCCCGCACCATCTGTGCACTGGTCCAATACAAGAACATGCGCCTGCAGGATGCAGTCAACGAGATGATTGATCACCAGCTAACAGCCATGAAAGGCGACGGCGGCGTCATCGCCATAACTCCTGATGGTCAGATAGCCTGGGGCTTCAACACTCCCGGCATGTTCCGTGCGCGGTTCGTCGAGGGCGGCAAGGTGCAGATGGGAATCTACAAGGACGAGCCCTAACGCCTAGAAGTGCCCGATCAATTCCCGGAAACTACCGAGCTCTATCAGTAGCTCGCTCCCCGTCGGTGCGTCCACCACCTCGTGTTCCAGAACCCACGTGAAATCGTGCGGAATAAACACCGCATTAATCCCCGCCGCCAGCGCAGGATTGATATCCGACTTCGGCGAATTCCCAATCATCCACGTCGACCCACAATCACACGCGTGCGCCGCAATCACTCCGCGATACGCAACCTCGTTCTTCTCCGCCAGTACCTCGACGGCGCTGAACCAGGGCCGCAGCCCCGATCGTTCCAGCTTATCGGTCTGCTCGATCTGGTTACCTTTCGTGACCATGATCAATCGATGCCGCTGCGAAAGCTCCTCCAGCGTCTCCCCAACACCCGGAAGCAACTCAATCTCATTGGAAGCAATCGCCTCGGTAAACGAAACAATCTGAGCATGCCGGTCGACCGTGATGGTCGATTCGGTTAACTGTTCAAAGCAGTCGACCAGCGATCGCCGAAAGCTCTCAACGCCGTAACCGTGCGCCGCAATCGTCGCACGCTCACAAAGATTAAGATGCTCACGAACCTGCTCCACCGTGTGAGTCTTGTGATTGAGAAACGAGATGAACGAGGCAATCGCCCGCTCGAAATAAATATTGTTTTCCCAAAGCGTGTCGTCCGCGTCGATCAGCAATGTCTGTTGGCTATACCGGTCCGGGCGCTCGGTAGAAGAAGAGCTCATGTGCTTATACTAAAGTGCGCGCCTCTAGAGGGAAAATCACCGCACGCAACGTCTCGACCAACCTCTACATCCGGCCAATCTTTATAGGACACCAACCATGATCGTTGTGTTGATGGGTGTAAGTGGTTCAGGAAAGACAACCATTGGAACACTGCTCGCCAAGCGCATGGCTACGTCCTTCGCGGATGCCGACGACTACCATTCCGCCGCCAACAAAGCGAAGATGGCTGCCGGCCATCCACTCACCGACCAGGACCGCCAGCCCTGGCTCGAGACGCTGAACTCTCTCTTGCTCCAATGGTTCGAAGCCGGCAAGGGAGGCGTCCTGGCATGCTCGGCGTTAAAGGATGCGTACCGAAAAACCCTCGTTCGCGCCCTGCCCTCCAGCGCCTATGCCCTCGTATGGCTTGATGGCTCAAAGCAGATGATTGCCGAGCGCCTGGCCGAACGAAAAAACCACTACATGAATCCCGATCTCCTTGATAGCCAGTTCGCAACCCTGGAGCCGCCGGTCGACGCACTTCGCATCACCAACGATCGCGCCCCCGAACTAGTGATCGATGAAATCATGAACCACTTAGAGCAAGCATAAGGAGAAACAATGGCGTCGAAGTTATTTGATTTGGCAGGGAAGACCGCGGTAGTCGTGGGTGGAACCTCGGGAATCGGTCTCGCCATGGCGATTGGCCTCGCGGAGGCAGGTGCAGACGTCGTCGCCACCAGCCGTCGCGCAGAGCAGGTCGATCAGGCGGCGACCGCCATCGAAGCAACCGGCGTTCGAACCCTGCGTCAACCGTCCGACGTCGCCGATCGCGCCAGCCTCGAAGCCCTCTGCGTAGCTACCCTCGAAGCCTTCGGTAAAGTCGACATCCTCATCAACTGCGCCGGCAAGATCAAGCGCGCCCCCACCGTCGACTTCCCCGAAGACGAGTGGCAGTCCATCATGGACACCAACGTCACCGGCACGCTCCGCGCCTGCCAGATCTTCGGCCGCCCAATGCTCGACCGCGGCTATGGCAGGGTCATCAACATCGCGTCGCTCAATACCTTCGTCAGTCTCAAAGAGGTCACCGCCTACGCCTGCTCGAAGGCTGCCGTCGGAGCCCTCACCCGTTCTCTCGCCGTCGAGTGGAGCGCACAGGGCGTAACTGTCAACGCCATCGCACCCGGAGTCTTTCGCACCGCGCTCAATCAGAAGCTGCTAGACGAGAGCGAGCGCGGCAAAGAGCTGCGCATGCGCACCCCCATGAACCGCTTCGGGAAAACCGAAGAACTGGTCGGCGCGGCCATCTATCTTGCCTCCGACGCCAGCACCTTCGTGACCGGCGAAATCCTCGTGGTGGACGGCGGTTTCCTCGCCAGCGGCGTCAATCAGTAATCTCCATCAGTAACCACGTTCGGTTATTTCCGGTGTCTTCAGGCAATTTTGGGCATATCTCCCGAAACGGGCTCTCGTGCGCAAAAAAATGCAAACTTTGTGAATTTACCCTTCCAAAGTTCCGATACTTCGCGTAACGTAGGTAACACAGAATCTTCCACTAGTCACACTCTTTGGTAACCATTAGCCTCTAGCTGGGTACCCCCTGAATCTTGCTTGATTTTCTCCTGGAATCGCAAATCGCTTGAATTCTTGCACTTCTGAGTGATCGTTACTCTTTCCACAACTGTTTCAGGATGTCCTGCTCACGCTATTAGCAGTCGTGTTAACGGACGACCGGGCAACAAAAATCTCGCTTACGCTGGCTATCATGTTCAAGACGATCTACCTATCCACCGTGGTTCTCGTGCTCATCCTGTCGGGTGTCTGGCATATTGCTGCACCCCACTTGACGGAGCGTTGGATCAGTAGGGCCAATGGCATCCGACTCTTCGGAGCGCTGTTACTCGAACTCTCTATCCCCTGTGTCTGGTGGGGTGGATGGTACTACTGGGTCCTCTTTGGCGGCTTGACGATCTCTGGGGTGCTTCGGCTGTGCTTCCCCCAGAGCTCGCTCCGCACCGTTCTCCCCACCTATCCCAACTGGGTACAGACCTGCCTACTGGTCGAGGGTGCCGCTCTCATGTGGGTACTTCACTCCTAGATGACGTTCCCTGGACCGATGCCCCCGCTACGGACAATTGAAATCTATCGGAGATCTGCATCTTTCCCGCCGCACCTTAAGCCTGCCGATGCAATCGCTCCACCGCTCCAACCGCCCGCCGCAAGGCTCGATCTCTCTCCTTCTTCAAGAGCTTTGCCAGAGCCGAAGACTTCCCAACAGTCTTCTTCGCCAACTGCGTAAGCAACATCCAGTCGTGCCACCCGCCAATCGCGTCCAACACCTTCTTCATCCTCTTCGCGAACCGCTCCGCCTGCGCAGACTCATCCTCCATTTCAGCAAGATATCGGGCAGACTTCGAGCCCTTTCGATAGTCATGCAAACTCGTGGGATCAGCGACATCCAACCTCCGTGCGCTGCGCCGCTCTACTGCGCGCGCCTCCTTCAACAAGGACGTCCACGTTACACCTGATAAGTCTAGATTCAAAGGACTTACTCGTTCCAATTCTTCATCCACTACATCTGCGATGACAAAGGCTAGCTCGATGGCAGCGTCATACCTATACTTCTTGAGTTTCGCTTGAAGTTTCCGCGCTTCATCATTGAGA
>Ga0302226_10000267_pt1 | contig 47440 bp, 49 predicted proteins | sample II_Palsa_E3_3_FD_193524 | JGI IMG/M metagenome (GOLD analysis project Ga0302226, IMG submission 193524) | Peat permafrost microbial communities from Stordalen Mire near Abisko, Sweden - II_Palsa_E3_3 | ecosystem: Environmental > Terrestrial > Soil > Palsa > Peat permafrost | place: Sweden...
ATCGACCCATCGTGACCGCAGATATTACGATCTAATCGCGTAGCACCATCTCATGCGCAACGGTCACGTTCAGCCGGAATGAGTGGTCACGATCACCGGAATACGCAGCTGACATGCATGGATACGCCACCGAAGTTGCCCAGCGCGTTGTAATCAGGGGAGGAAAAGTACACCGTCTCTGTGTTAGCCCCGCACGCCCATGGCCATGCACGTACATTGGTAATGCCATTGTCAAACGACACAAAGTTGACCGGGAAATTGACTTAAAGTCGTCCCATATGCAAATTCGGGCGCGCGCGATATTGAAAAACTGTTTCTTATCAACGCGTTGTCGAATAATTGACATAAAGTCGTCCCATTTAGCTGGACGGCTGACGCCTTCAATGACGACTTTTTGAGGCGATTTTGCCGATACTTCTGAGTTGAGTGCCACGCGGCAAGTTCAGCAGGGCGCGTGAGAGCCGGGTGCAGGAGACGTCATGCGCTCGAAGGTCGAACCGATGAAGGACGTCGCGTGATTGATTCGCCGACACTTCGACGGCATTGTTGCCTGGACTCAGACGCGCCAAACCAACGGCTTCATCGAGGCTATCAACGGCCTGTTTCAAGCCTCCAAACGCAAAGCACGCGGATACGCTCGCTTCGAAACCATGCGTACGGTCCTGTTCCTCATCGCGGGAAAACTCAACTTCGCAGGCTTTAATGAGCATGCGCGATGAGCCCCATTACCCACTCCGTTTTCAAAAGAGCCGAAAATTTCGACAAGCGCGTCCACATGGATTCGCCGGCGGTGCTCCACTCGGGGCGAGACGTGAAGCGTGCTTCGGTAATGCCCTTCGCCTGCCAGAGAATCGACGTTTCGTGTTCTTCTTCTTCTTGTTGATCATCACGGGTGATTGTCACCTGCTGATTGCGGACAACGTGGTGCTGCCGGCTTTCTGTGCCAAGACGTACCGACTGCGTTCGACCATCGATGTCCAGAACGGTATATCAAAAGTCAGCGTTGGGATATCACTAGCACTACTAATCAATAGAGAGGCTTTGGTGGACACAGCGAAATATTTCATGGGAATTTTAACCGAAGTGAGTACGAGTGTGCGTTGCAGTTTCGGCCACCACACATGATGAAGCGTCTGCTTCGGGAGCCGGGAAACTGGCAGGGATTTGGGTGGGTGGATGGCGACTATTTCGGACCAGCGATATGGGTCTACTTTAGGTCAAATTCAGCAAAATGGACAAGTTTGTGGCAATAAAAATTGACGCAAAGTTGACCAGCGCTGCCCGCTGCGCCTTATAAACTGGTCTTTGGGGGAGGACGACTTTGTGTCATTTGACATCTGTGGCCGGTTGCGCATTAACCGCAAGCGAGGTCGAGCCAATCGCAGCAGACCTTCATGAAACTGTCGTCAACGTTCCTGTGATTGAGCACCGACTATCTGGCGATCACGACCGGGACATAGTCGCGACCACCTATATGCCTGACGGCCCCGGACCGTTTCCGTTGATCATTTTGAGTCACGGCAGCCCATCTGATCCTCGGGACCGGCCGAAGGTGGGCCGCTACCGTGAACTGCCGCAGATTCGAACATTCGTTCAACTTGGCTTCGCTGTGATTGTGCCGATCCGGCGGGGTTATGGAGCCACGGGAGGCACGGACGAGGAAGATGCTGGTTCGTGCCAGCATCCTGATTACATGACTGCGGGAAATCAGGCGTCGTTAGATGTGCTTGCAACCCTTGCTTACGCAGAGACGTTGCCTCAAGTGGATCGCGATTATGTCGTCTTGGTAGGGCAGTCAGCAGGGGGATTCGCGTCTCTCGCAGCTGCAAGCTTTGCACCGAAGGGACTAGTCGCAGTCGTCAACTTTTCGGGCGGTCGTGGCGGGAACCCTTTTAGACATCCGGGCATGCCCTGTGATCCGCAGCAGATGGCCGATACGATCGCGCATTTTGCGTCGACAACACGAGTTCCGGTACTTTGGCATTACGTTCAAAACGATAAGTTTTTTTCGCCTGAAGTCGTTGCAACATGGTTTGCAGCGTTTCAGGCAGCAGGCGGTCAAGGGCAGATGGTCGTCGAACCGCCCTTCGGCAGGAACGGCCATGGCATGTTCAGCGCCAAGGACTCAATTCCTATCTGGTTGCCACACTTCGAGCAGTTCCTTGCTCCGCTTGTATCAATGAAACAGGTTCAAGCGCCCGGAAGCTCGCTGTAATTTGTAAATGTAGAGACCCGTCGGAGGACGGGTGTCCGGGTGGCTTTCGCTATATCGACTTTCGCTGGCGACGGTCAGTAGTTGACGTTCGACATTGGCACATAGATCGTTGACATCGGCAGCGTCACTTGGATCTTATCTCGTGCGCGAAAGATGCGGCTTATGGGGTCATCGCTTGACTGCCGTTAAATCACAGTCCATTTGCGTCGGAATCGACGCCCCTCCTCAACGCCAGCGCGCGAGACGCTACGGCGAGGAGCCGGATAGCCCCCGCTATGTGAGTGAATGCCGCAAGGGACCAAGCTGCGAAATCAATCTCACTCCCGACGGAGCGGCTATAACGTCAGGGATGCGATTCACTATGCATGCGGCCGAAGTGTGCACTCCGTCCGCGCGGTCGACCCGGATTTTTGATGGCGGTCTTCCATCAACCGTCCACATCATGTGTTCGGTCTCGCCCTCTGCCAGGATGCGCAATTCGATATGTGCGCTTGCCGTTGGCCCTTCGGCGGTTTCGACTGACACGACGATCCTTAGGCCAAGCGAGGTGCCGGGGTCTAGCGACCTATTCAGGATGCGGCACCACACGGGTTGTTCGGAGAGCACCGGCTCGCGCCGTTCGGTCACGTTCGTAATGGTGAAGCCAAGCGCGTGCATCACGTGGTGCGGAATGCCCTTGTACAAATCACCTAGTTGGCCAGGCACCTGGGTCACCTTTTGCGCGAACTCGGCTTGCGTCATGTCGACGCCGTAGGCTCGCATCATGCGTTCATTCGCTAGCTCCGCGTTCGTGAGGCTGTGATGATTGAGAGAGTGAAGTTCACTGCAAGGCCCTGCGATCAAGATGCCCGGCCAGATACGCGAGAAGTCCCAGATGCCGGTGCCCGTGAACGTGACGCTGCCCTGCTTCGCCAAGGCGTCAATCTTCTCGGCCAACTCCGGATCAGCGCCCTGTGGGAAGTAGGACTCGGAACCGTGGCAGATAACGTTGATTCCAGCCCCTAGAAGACGTTGGTAGGCCATCAGGTTTAGACTCAGCCTTTCAGTCTGAACAACGAGCGCGATGTCCGCCCCGAAGGCAGCATAGTCGGCAGTTTCGCAATCCTGAACAATAACCCCTAGATCTTCGTTCAGACCAGCGAGGTGTCCCAGGTCCTGGCCAATTTTGGGACCCGCTCGATTCACGGCCGCGACGATCGGCCAGCCTTTTTTAGCCAGGATGCGCACTGCCTCCATGCCATAGAAGCCGACGCCATAGATCATGACCCGGGGCTTGCGTCGAACTTGGTCTTGGCCGTCGCTCTTCCCACGTGCGGTCAGGTTCATAAATGGCGCCTTCGTCAGGTGAAATGGCTTGCCCCATGCGCATGGGACAGATCGCGGGCCAGATCGGGGTGAGCCGCGAGGCGCCGCTTCTGCGCTTCGTGACGCTCTACGAATTTTGCGCCCCTTGGCTTCAGCCTCGCAGCGTAGTTGTCTGCACACCCCGCGACGAGAATTCTTCAGGCCTACGAGTGGAAAGCATACTTGAAGTTCAAAGCCGATAACGAAGGTCCCCTTGGCCGCATGCAGTCCCACGCGACCGGAATGTCGCCGGCGCGGAAAGCCGCATGGCTCAGGTCGGCCACGAGCCGCCGTTCGAGGTCGCCATTCAATTTGAATAGCGAAGGTCTAGTCCGCCCCAGATCAATGGCCGGTTTCCGGCGAGCAAATTGCCGGTGGCACCGCCTCAACCCGGCCAGGAAGGGACATTCGACGAGGGGCCTCAATCGCCAACGATAGCGACGCGACACGTCTGCCTATTACCATTCATTTGGCGCAAGTGTCCCGTCGGCATAAGGTGCGGCCCAGAGCGCTAATTGAATTTGCATTGATTTGCACCAGGCCCGGTGCATCATCTCTACCTCATCCAGAGGGTGACCGTTCGCACCGAGGTATGGTTTGATCGTTTCGTTGATAACCGCCATAAAACCAATGATGTCGCGAAGGGGTACGTGCGGTGTCGAACGGACAGCATCCGTCTGATTTTTTTTCACGCTCGTATGTCGCAAAGCTATCTCTTGTTGGTAGTTGGCCCATTCTTGATCGTACGGCCTAAAGCAAGTGTCGAGAATCCATTGCTCGAAGCGACGGTTGCTGTTTGCCAGATATTGGGGAATGGCATCCCCTTCCGGAGAGCGTGAGTGTCGAGCAAGGTTCGGGATGCTCGCAATGATCCCGTTACGCCAGTGTTGCACGATCTGTGCCGTTCTCCCCTGTAGTACGGTCCCAGCCAATTGAAGGTATCGCTCGTCTTCTTGCGTAAAGCCCGCGCTAATTTTTAGCATATCCAACTCTTGCGGCGACACGGCCGACCTTGCCACTTCAGAAGTTCCGTAGGTGTAGCCAGGGATACCTTCACCCGCTTGGTTCATGCTGTCATCTCCTTGAATGCAAAATAGCCGCAATCGAAAAGCCGAATTAAGCGCTCGTCGAAACCGCATTTTGCGGGGTCGGCGTAGTTGAAAAGAGGATGATCAGCCCTTCGATCAAAGTCGGGTGCGTCAAGACGGCATCGCGCAGCACCGTGTATGGCAGGCCTCCAATCATCGCGATCTGGACAGAGGCCATGACCTCGCCGGCTGAGATCCCGAATGCGGTGAAGCCGAGAATACGATCGCTCTCAACATCGATGAGCGCTTTCATGAAGCCCCGCGTTTCCGAAAGTGTTCGCGTGCGCAGCACCGACGCCATCGGAATTTTTACAAGGCGATAGGAGATGTTTTTCGCTTCGGCTTCCCTCTCACTAAGTCCAATACGGGCAACCTCCGGATCGGTAAACATGCAAAACGGAACCTGCCTGTCAGTTGTCACATGATTGCCGCCCGCAAGGTTATCCCGGATAACGCGGAAATCATCGAAAGCGATGTGCGTGAACTGAGGACTTCCGGCACATTCACCAATAGCCCAAACACCGGGGGCGGTCGTCTCGAGACGGTCATTCACCTTGATGTAACCACGTTCGGTAACCTCAACTCCCGCAAGGTCCAGCCCAATCCCAGCGGTATTGGGGGTGCGGCCAGTCGCCACCAGGAGATGTGTCCCCTCGAATGCCTTGCTTACGCCTTCGTGCTCCACGACCAGCTGCACGAGCTCACCTGATTTCCCGGCCACGCTCGTGACGGTTGCGTTCAGAACCAGGCTTATACCTTCCTCAATAAAGAGCTCCGTTACCCCCTCGGAAACATCCAGATCCTCTCGATGCACCAGCCGCTCGTTTCGCTCGATGATAGTGACTCGACTACCGAACCTTCGCATCGCCTGCGCAAGCTCCAATCCGATATAACCGCCCCCCATAACAAGCAAATGACCAGGAACCACATCCAGTTCAAGCGCTTCGATGTGAGTAAGGGGCGTTGCTTCGAGGAGACCTGGAATGGGATCCAGGGTCGCGCAAGTGCCTGTTCCGATGATTACGTCTGCTCCTCTAATGCGACGAACCGAACCGTCGTGGCCGTGTACCTCCAGGGTCTTGGGACCGACAAAGCGCCCAGTTCCCATAATCAATTCTGTCCCGCTGCGACGGAAATTCTCGACATGAATCTGGACCAACCCGTCGACCATCTTCCGTTTTCTATCTCGGATGACAGTCATATCGGGGTTGACGTGTTCTTTTTTGATGCCAAACTCTTCGCTCCTGGTCAAATAGGAGGCGACCTTCGCACTATGAATAATATTTTTGCTCGGTAAGCACGCAATGTTTGGGCACGAACCTCCGATGTATTCGCGCTCGATAACCGCGACGCGCTGCCCCTCCCTGGCAAGGGTCCACGCGACATATTTTGATCCTTCACCGCTTCCAACAATGACTAGGTCAAAATCTTCAGAAGGAATGTCTTCTTCACGCAAATCATCGGGAGGTTGGGACGGCCCGAACTCTTCCTTTTGGTGCATGTGAACTCCTTTGCTGGATTGAGCGTTTGGTTAGTAACATCGGGCGCGAGTAGCGGAAAGTATGTTCCCAATCTTTTGGAATTCAAATTGAAATCTCGTGCGCGACACCCTTGAGGGAGCGCAAATCGAAAGGCTTCCGTATTGGGTCGCAGCTCTTCGCATGACTAAGAAGGTACGCCGTACGGGCGTAGGGCCTCCATGCTGCTGCCAGCGAGGATCGCAGCGTAGGCGCACTGCGTCGCGATTCCGTTGGCCATCTCATCCTCGATGTTTCAGCGCGGACCAGTCGAGCCACTCTCGATATCGCGCGCTTCGGAGTGTCCTGAGTGCTTATCCTGCACAAGCCAAATTCAAGAGCAAAGTGCTATACCCCGGCCACGCCGGGGGCTGCGTTTAGGGGAACGCCTGCGCCCGACTGTCTGCTACCAAGCGAGGCGAATGGCTGGGGCGTGTCCGAGATCATCGCGCAATATGTCCTGGCGACATTCAGGCGTTGTCAAGTTAGAGGAAATGAGCGATATGACGGCAGTTGGACGAGCTGTCAGAAAGCAGAGGACGGATCTTGGGTGAGTTCAGTGAATTTGCGCCAGGCGACGAACCGGGCAGCGAGTTGTTTGCGATAGAGTGAAGCGCGCAGCAGATTTCGCTTGAGCGCGAAATGCTGCCGGATCGGCCCGAAGCACGAGAGAGATTTCTGTGTGCGTCCAGGATTGCGAAAGCCGCGCATGCATCGTTCGCGTTCGCGTGTCGGTTGGTGGCTGTTCTCGGCCCGGTTGTTCAGTCGCGCTGCCGCTTTGACGAAGACGTGCTTTACGTTCACAAGTTCTGGGATCTCAGCTTTTGCCGCCGGATAGCTGCGCAACTGGTCGGTGACGATTTTGCGCGGCACCGGGTTAGAACGCGGCACACGCTTGAAGAAGCGTTTGGCAGCGGGTTTGTCGCGCCGCTATTGCACCGGGATGTCGAGTTCGGCACCATGCTCGTCCACCGCTCGCCAAAGCTGGTACGGCTCGCGGCGCAGGGTGATGAACATCTCGTCGAGGTGCCAAGTACTACCGGGCTTGCGCCGCGCGGCTTTGACTCGGTGAGCAAAGCCCTTGCCGAATTTGTCGCACCAGCAACGGATCGTCTCGTAGGTCACGATCACCCCGCGCTCGAAGAGCAGTTCCTCGATGTCACGCAAGCTCAACTGAAAGCGAAAATACCAGCGCACGGCGCAACTGATGACGTTGGCCGGAAAACGGTGACCGTGATAGAGCGATTTAGATTTCTTCATCGCGACATCTTACGTGACCGACCCAACAACCTGACAATGCTGTTCAATCCCTTTATATGAAATGACTGGCTCATGGCACAGGTATGTCGGGCTTATTTTTTAGATTTGGCGCCAGAGCGCCTTAATGTTCAACTTGCGATGCCCTCCATTTGTCACCAGACGCCCTCTGTCGAAGCGCCGTCGCGACCCAGTTACCCGCTAGGTGCCTGAAGCGATGCCGAATTCCTCACCCACGACCTTTAACAGAAAGTCCATCACTGCTCGTATTTGAGGCGACCGGCGCAGATCGCGGTGTATGGCCAGCCAGATATCGCGGGAGAATGGCGACGCCTCGTGTGGGACACGCCGTAGCGTTGGATCCTGATCCGCAAGAAAGCAGGGCAGGCATGCCACCCCAGCCCCCGCCTGGGCCGCTGCGAGATGACCATTGATGTCGCCGATTTCGCATGCAATGGTTCGATCCTTGACGATGTCCATTAGCCATTTTTGTTGCGCGACGTCGCTGGAATCCGAGTCGTAGACAATGAATTCCCAAGCAGACGCATCGTGCAACATTCGATAATTGTTGCTGGCATACAGGTCGAACGACAAGCGGCCTAGCTTGCGCACCACGCTGGTCTCTTCCTGAGGGCGAACCAGCCTCAGGACAACGTCTGCTTCTCTGCGACCGAGCGATACCTGACGCGACTGGGCCGAGATGGACAAGTGCACGCGCGGATGAGCAAGCTTGAAATCCGCCAGTTGTCTCGCCAGGAAATTAGCGACGAGTACCGGCGGCGCGCTCAATGTGACATTGCCTTTCAACGGGGAATTGCTAGCGACGACAAACCGCTCTATTGCATAAGCGCTTTCGTCCATTGCCTGCGCCAGATCGAACACGCGCTGTCCCGCGGCCGTAAGCGGGCAGGCACGAGGAAGACGCTCGACCAGCCGGATGTTCAGGTGTTCTTCGAGGACGCTTACGCGTCGGCTCACCGTCGCATGATCAACCTCGAGTGCGCGCGCTGCTCCAGACAATGTGCCGATGCGGCCGACGGCCAGAAAATACCGCATATTTTCCCAATCGAACATCTGTGCAATTTCTCGTATTAGCGGTGAGATTTTGGGGAATATTCGCACGAAACAAATTCGACTAGTATTCTCTCACTCTCTGAACGGATGACGCACCATGACAGCTGGCTTTCTTCCAATGGGTGAACTACTCACGCTTTTCTTGCTCGGGGGGACGTCGAAGTTCGCCCTTATTGCGAGCGTTCCGTATCTGCTCTTTCCCGAGTTGAGCGCATTGTCATTCGGCATTTTTTCGCGTCCGAAGGGCGCGTGGGCCAATGCTCCTGCGATGTTGATCATCACGCCTACTGCCGCAGCAACAATTGGCATCCTGATCACGCGCAATGTCGGTTATGGGCCGATCAGCGTGGCGCTCTGTATCGCTTCAGGCGTTGTACTTCTGCGGCTGTTACGCTCGCCCATCGCGCCTGCGATTTCCGCCGGATTTCTACCCTTGGCGCTTGGATTTACCAGCTGGCAGTATCCGGCATCGATCGCGGTCGTTACGACCATGCTGGCGATAACATCTGTCGTGCATCGGCAATTTCTTGGCGCCCGGATTGGGCTGGTCGCGCCCATCGCACAACAACGAGTGCATCAAGCAGCAACGCTTTCCCAATGGCTGCCGCCGTTCATCACATTCCTTCTGCTAGCGTACGTTCTGGGAGCCCTGACTGGAATGCGCTTGATTCTGTTTCCGCCGTTGATCGTGATTGGATACGAGATGTTCGTGCATCCCGATACCTGCCCGTGGGCCGCGCGTCCATGGACGCTTATCGCAGTAAGCACGATGAGTGCAGCAGCAGGCCTCGCTGCAGTATCGCTGGGTGGAGGCGGACCGATGTCCGTCGTCTCCACGCTGATATCGGGCATGCTGATCTTGCGGCTCTTCCGCCTGAACTTCCCTCCGGCGCTGGCGATCGGCTTGCTTCCGCAGGTAATTACGCCACAAGGGTCGCACTTTGTCCTCGCTATCGCGTCAGGTTCGACCGTGCTGACATTGATGTTTATTGCCACGCGCGCCTGTCCACGCATTGAAGCCCGGAACATATCTGCCCGATTAACTTGCGCATTGCGAAAACTGTTATTAACAAGGCCGATTCGGCGGCAAGCCTGAGCTGAATCAAGCTTTTAAAAAACATTCCGGACATCGTCGGCACGGGAACGTTCCTGCTCCTGATTTCCTCCAACGAAATCCAGCGTTCGATCTTCCCGCGCGGCCCGGCCGAGACCATGCCGGGCGCGTCAGCGGTCGCACTTACTGAGTCGGTCAATTACCGACGCGTCCGCACGGTCGAGTATCTGTACGATCCGGTTACGTCAGAATACTTGGCGGGCTCAAAATTGAAGCGCAACACCGAAGCGTATAAGGTGTTGTAATGCACAAAGCGAATCAGTACGAGCAGTTGCAGGCTGAGGAACGTCTGGAGATCGCGAGCCTGCGTCAACGGGGCTCGAGTATCCGGGCCATGGCCCGGATACTCGGACGCTCGGCCTCTACCCTCAGCCGTGAACTGAGGCGCAATAGCTCTGTGCTCGGTTATGTCCCAGCGGCGGCGCACGCGCTCAGTTCGGCGCGACGAGCTGACACTGCCGTCACGCCCAAACTCGGGCCTCACAGCGCCTGCTGGAGGGTCGTCCTTACGCTGCTGGAGTGGCGTTGGTCGCCTCAGCAAATCTCTGGAGTCCTCAAGCGTATGTTTCCCACCGATCCGACTTTGCAGGTCTCGCACGAAACGATTTACACAACCATCTACGCCCACCCAGGCGGAGAATTACGGCGTCAACTTATTGCTTGTTTGCGTCGTGCTCATCGCGCCCGCGTGTCGCGCACACGGGGCAATGATCGCCGCTGGCAAATTCCCAATATGGTCAGTATTCACGTGCGCCCACCTGAAATTGAGGATCGCGTGATGCCCGGACACAGGGAGGGCGACTTCATCAAAGGCGAAGGCAATCGCTCCTCGGTTAGCGTGTTGGTGGAGAGAACCAGCCGTCTGGTACTGCTAGCCAAGATGCACGATGCCACAGCCGAATCTGCACTGGCCGGCTTTTCGGCCAAGCTCAACTCGATTCCCGAACACTTGCGTCAAAGCTTCACTTACGACCAGGGGCGTGAACTCTCACGACATCAAGAACTTGCCGCTCAAACTGGCGTGAACGTCTATTTTTGCGATCCACATAGCCCGTGGCAGCGCGGAACTTGTGAAAATACCAATGGCCTGTTGCGCGAGTATTTGCCCAAAGGCACCGACCTTTCCGTCCATAGTCAGGCGGACCTCGACATCATTGCCGACAGCTTGAACAACCGACCTCGTGCCACACACGCGTTTCATTCGCCCTTCGAGGTATTCGCCGCGACGCTACAAGCAGCGGATCTAGCAACGTCATCTAAACATTAACCTAGCTGTTGCACTTCGACTTGAGACCGCCCTTCTTCATCGAAATGAATACGCGCGTGCAGGTCGAGCATTCGGTGACGGAAGTGATAACGGGCATCGATATTGTGCGCGAGTCGCTACGGCTCGCAACAGGTCGATGCTGCGCCATGCGCAGCATCGAAGCGGATATGCTCTGCGCAGTGCCGAGATCGAATGCCGGATCGACGCCGAAAGATCCTCACTAGAACTTCATGCCCGCACCGGGCACGGTTTCGGTACTGAGCTTGCCCGCGGGAGCGAGCGTGCGGGTCGACACGCATCTCTTCGACGGCTACGCGGTCCCGCCGTACTACGATTCGCTACTGGCGAAGATCATAGTATGGGACGGGGCTCGCGCCGAGACACTGGGAAAGCTGATAGAGATGCTAGTCAGCACGCACTGGATGGCAAGACAGACAGGCAGTTGGAAAAGTTTGGAAAACCACGGGACCGCTGCTCCCCTGTGCTTCACCATATCGCGGGAACAACGACTTGTCCCAACGTATGGCAGAGTGCCGTCAGCGATTGAGAGACTGCGGGCGTGTCCTATGCAAAACCTTCGGTAGCCGGCATACCGGACGATTCCCGGGTAGCAATGCTTAGCATGACGTCGTGGCACTGCTGATCGAGCAATTCTGACAATGGATTTCCGGCATTCTGTCGGCAATGAGACGGCTGTGCGTCGATTGAACGACCCGAAAAATAAGCTTGGATTAAACCTCGTACACACGATGCAGCAAAGCATCTCCAGAGCCTTCGGCTTAAACGGGCGAGATTGATACGATCGAGCACTTAGATGAGCCGCTGCGGCATTCACGCCGAACGGCGTTGGCGCTAACCTGCTTCGTCGGCGAACAAGCCGGAAAGCTCAGCCTTCATATAGATGAGCCAAAGCGAGCGGAATGGGAAAGCCACGGCCCCGCCTGGATCGTTGTGAGCTGCGGTTTCTACATTAGCGCGTGGTCCACAAGGCGGCGTTTACCGTGATTTTTCCGTAATTGGCGTCCGCATACTGCGACGACCATTGACAAGTTTCATTTTTCCTACCGTGTGATCAAGCCTTGCTGCATGGGAATGCGAGCGTTTTATGTGGCCGAAATTATTAAATTTATTTAGATAGTATAGCGAAATAATCCAACGGTATTTTTGGAGGCTTTATGGCAAAAAACAAAGAATTCGATCAACATGTGCTGGAAAATCAGCGTGAACTCGCCGCCAATATCAGCACACCGTTTGATTTTATTGTGTGCGGCGCGGGAACGTCGGGATGCGTGGTGGCAGCCAAGCTCGCGGCCGATCCCGGAGTGCGGGTTCTGCTCATTGAAGCAGGCGGACCTGACGAGAGCGAGTTCGTTCAAGACCCAAACCGTTGGCCCATGACCTTGTTCGGTGAGCTGGATTGGAGTTTTGTCGCGCAAGCGAACTCCCAGCTCAACGGACGAGCCATCGGGTATTCAATGGGCAAGGTACTCGGCGGCGGTTCCAGCATCAATGTATCCACATGGTCACGAGGTCACCAGGCGGATTGGGACTTCTATGCCGAAAAGGCGTCTGACGATGCATGGAGTTATCGCGCCGTCCTCGACCTCTATAAAAACCGTATAGAAAAATGGGCGGGTGCGCCGGACGCAGCCTATCGAGGCGAGCATGGTGTGGTGCACGTGCAGCCGGCGCAGAGTCCGTTCCCTTTTTCAGAGCGTCTGATGGAGGGTGCTGAATCACTCGGGCTGGCTCGATTTCCGAATGCGAATGGCCGCATGATGGAGGCAGCAGCCGGTTGCGCACTGGTGGACGAAACGGTTTGCGACGGTAGACGCCAGTCGATCTTCCGCTCGTATCTTTATCCGATGATGGCGCAACCCAATCTGACCGTCCTGACCGGAGCGCATGTCGACCGTGTCCTGTTCGACAATCGTCGCGCGACAAAGGTTGAATTCACCTTTGAAGGTCGCGTAGTGACTGTGGAAGCGACGCGCGAAATCGTTTTGTCGTTAGGCGCTATCCACACGCCCAAAGTATTGATGCAATCGGGAATTGGCCCTGCATCGGAGTTGGCGGGTGCCGGCATTCCCGTGTTGCAGATCCTGGAGGGCGTCGGGCGCAATTTGCACGATCACGTTTCCATCGCGTCCGTCTGGGCAAGCAATGCCGACGTGCTCGACGCTTCTCCGCGAAGCCAGACAGCATGTTTCTGGAAAAGCCGTCCCGAACTGGATAGCCCCAACTTCTATAGCTACGCCATTTCGGGTGCTTACCTGACACCGGAAAACGCCGTCGGCGCAGAGCCGCCCAGTCATTGCTGGACCCAAGTGATTGGCATGCGGCCTGTCAGCCGTGGCAGCGTCCACCTAACCGGTGGTGCACCGGGAGACGCCGTGCGGATAAACGCCAATTACATGGATGACGCACAGGATCTGATCGACCTGAAAAGCGGTTTGAATTTCGCACGTGAGATGGGCAATGCGTCAGCGTTGGCGGGTTTCAGCGCGCATCAGGTCGCGCCGCATTCGTTCGAATCCGGCGACCTCGAGCAGTACATCCGGAATGGCTTGACGACGTTCTGGCATCAAAGTGGCACCGCGAGGATGGGGCTCGATGCAATGTCGGTCGTGGACAGCAAGCTGAAGGTCTATGGCGTTGAGGGCTTGCGAGTGGCCGACGCGTCGATCCTTCCGCGGGTTACGAGCGGTAATACGATGGCGCCATGCGTGGTCATTGGCGAGCAGGCTGCAACGTTTTTGCGTGAGACGGAATACCGCTCCCAAAACTAACTGGCAGAAGAACAGAACTGAGTGGCTTACCGTTTTTTGAATGCGGAAATGCCCTTGCTCAATCAACCGTAAAGGATGGTCCTAAATGACTAGCATGACTTCAGAGTTGGCAAAGATACGCGCCTTGCGCGATCAGTTTGTACCGGAAACACAAACCGTAGTGATGGACCGTGCGATAGACGACCTGGTCGCGTCCGGAATCCGGAACTCTTGTCTTCGCATTGGAGACCGCGTTCCCGATTTCAACTTGGCCTCTATCCGGGGAGAGCAGGTGAACGTCCGCACTTTGCTTCTGTCGGGTCCCATTGTTCTTAGTTTTTATCGGGGGGGCTGGTGTCCGTATTGCAATATCGAACTGCGCGCACTACAGCAAGTGCTTCCCGAGATTGAACGTATGGGTGCGTCTATTGTGGCTATTTCCGCGGAACTGCCCGATCGGCAAGTTGCGACGGAGAAAGAAAATGGATTGACGTTTCCGGTGCTCACCTATCTTGGCAACGACGTCGCAAAGCGCTTCGGGATTGTCTATGAACTGGATGATGACTTGTTGCAAGTCTATCGCGAAAGGGGACATGAAATTAAGACTGCGAATGGTCCCCAAGGCGCTAAAACACTAGCGCTGCCCGCGACCTTTGTAGTCGATCAGAGCGGAACCATTCGCCTGGCGTATATCAATGAGGATTACGCGGAGCGCCTCTCGACTGAAGAGATTTTGCACGCATTGGAGACGTTGAGCGATTGACAGGCTGGACGCGGCTTAGTCATTTTGGCAGGCGTTCTGCAAGGAACGTCCGGATCGACTGTGCAATGGGCTCCACATGCGTTTCCAGCGCAAAGTGCCCGGTATCGAGCATGTCGATCTGAGCATGCTCGATGTCTCTCGCGAAAGCCTTCGCTCCAGCGGGAATAAAATACGGGTCCTTCTTTCCCCAAATCGCCAGGAGCGGCGGCTGAAACTCCCGGAAATAGCGTTGAAACTCTGGGTACATCTTTACGTTGTTGGCATAGTCCAAAAATAGGTCGAGCTGGATATCCATATTGCCCGGTCGGTTCATCAGCGCCGCGTCTAGCGTGTATCCCTCTGGCGCAATCGCGCTTTGCTCGGACATTCCGGTGAAATATTCATTGCGAACACCGTTGTTGTTTAGCGCGGCGCGGATTGCTTCGCGATTTTGCGACGAGGGTTCTCGCCAATATCGTTGAATAGGAGCCCATGCATCGCCAAGCCCTTCCTCGTAGGCATTGCCGTTCTGTGAAATGATTGCCGTCACGCGTTCCGGGTTTGCCAACGCAAGACGCAGACCGGTAGGTGCGCCATAGTCAAAAATATACAGGGCGTATTTTTCAAGGCCTAGCGTGTCCGTAAAGGAGACTAGCGTGCTGGCCAGCGCGTCGAAGCTATAAACGTAGTCGGGCGCCACTTCGGTGAATCCGAATCCAGGCAGGTCGGGTGCAATCACGCGGTAACGATCGGCCAAACGCGGTATGAGCTCACGAAACTGGAATGACGAGGTCGGGAAGCCGTGCAACAGCAGAATCACGGGCGCAGTTGCAGGCCCCGCCTCGCGGTAGAAAACGTTGGTGCCATGCACAGGCACGAAGTTAGTGCGAGTTAGTGGAATATTGACGTGGTCCATATCATTCTCCAGGCGAAAGTTAATTTCTTCGGCGCGTCTGAAAGTATGCTTAGGCGAGATACTGCGCCCCTGCGTGACAGCAGCATCTCACGGTGCGAATAACTTAGGTATGAGTCGCACGATTCATTTGGCAGAAACGCCTACAGCGCTTGCACCTGAACAGGCGCGCCCGGCTTGCCCGATACTTGCGGCGCAATCACCAGATAGCGCCGTTTGTCGGCGGCATTAGGCGTACCCGGCACGACTACCTGACGGATCTGCCCGATCGCATCGACGATCGCCGCGCCCGCCGGGTTCGTCATGAACATCGCAAGCGCTTCCACGTTGCCGCTGCCATCGGCATTGTCAGAAAGTCCCAGCACGTAGGGCAATTTCGGCTCCAAGCCGGTCGCCGATGCCTGCAGCACTTACAGCAAGCCCTGGTCAAACAATGCGACGCTGGTCGGCGCCACGTCAGTCTGCTGGACCGCCCCTACCGGCACCAGGCTGAGGTGCGCACTCCCGCCAGCCAACCCAAGCGGTTGCGTGTTTTGCGTACCGGCGCCCTCACGCACTGCGTTCGGCACATAGACAAACGCTTGCGGCGCCTGCCCGATCGGAACGGTTGCGATCACCTTATTCGTCAAGGTATCGATAGCGGTCATTCCGTCGGCATTTTCCAGGCCGACATACACACGGCTGCCATCGCCTGAGGGCCAGATTCCATGTGGCAGCTTGCCAACCGGAATGGTGGCGGCCTGCGTGAAGTCGTCAGTCCGGAACACCTTTACCTGATTCAGCCCACCGACCGTTACAAAGCGAACGTACCGTTCGCGTTATGCACGATGTTCACGTGGTTCGTGATCGGACCTGTATCGATAACTTTCAGCGTGGCGAACGGAGGATGGGCGTCGAAGACCTGCGTCTTGCCCGTGTCTTTCAGCGTGAACCAGACCTGCTTGCCGTCGGGTGTAGCCGCAATATTTGGGCAGAACGGGCTTGCTTGCGCGACCTTGCTGACCAGCTTGTGATCGGCTACGGAGATTACATCCACTTCAGGATTGAACGATGAACACACGTACCCATACTTGCCGTCAGGCGAGAAAATCTGCATACCCGGACCTGCCGGCGTGGTAATGCGGGTCTTCTCTTCAAACGTATGGCCATCCAGCACCGACACATAGTTTTCTCCCCGCACGGTGACCCAGACCCTCGTTGCCGTCCGGTGTAAAAAATGCTTCATGAGGCGCTCGCCCGACATAGGTCACATGCTTGACGGCTTTGGTCTGCGTGTCAATGAACGAGACCGAATTCGAACCGATTGAAACCACCGCGATGGTACGATGATCCGGCGAGAAACCCATGCGATGCACGAGAACTTGTCCCTTGTACAAGGGGCTGAAATTGCCCGGCGATGGATCGCCAAGACGGATCACGCCCCCCAGTTTGTCGTCGACGGGGTCTGTGACGGAGACCGTATTCGAGAACTGTTCGGCCGCGTAGACGCGGTCGTGATGACTGATCGCCACGTCAGGTGCGGACGCGAGATCGGGCGCTTGTCCTGCACATGCAAGCTGCGGAATGGCCCCGAACGCGGCGGTCGCGAACACCGCTAGCGCGGCCGAAGAAAGCTTGGATCGTTTCATTCCATCTCCTGGTTCATGCGCATCGGCATGGACATGGTTGTGCTGGACGCGGGTTGAGAGGGGGTGGTGTGTGCCGGTGCCTGGCCTTGGTCCGGAGCCGCTGCCGAGGGCGGCAACGGTTGACCGAGCGCCAGGCGCATGGCGGTGATTTCCTGCTGCTGTTCAACGATGATTTCCTGGGGAATGCGACGTGATTGCTCGTTGTGTCCATAACGCAGTTCGGCCTGTGCCATATCGATTGCGCCCTGATGATGCGGAATCATCAGGGCGGTGAAATCGCGATCGACGTCACCGCTCGGTCTGATGGACATGCCGTCCATCATGCGTGTCATCGCCTGGTCGTTTTCAGCGAGGAACGGGTTTTTCCGGGCCGCCGTTCGCCGCGTCTGCTGCATGGGCTGAACCCAGCGCGATGGCGGCAACCGATATTGCAACAGCGCCCATGCAACGGGTACGCAGAAGCGCAGCGAAACTGGAAAACATGGCGATCCACTTTGGAGAATGGTCGTGAAGAACATCAATGCCTGCGCCAACCCGTTCGTACAACTTTGTATTCCAGAGTATTGCTTCCGCGCATTGCCAGCTAAAACGATTTCCGGATTTCGCACGAACTCGCATTGCGACGAACGCTCATCCATCGGGGAGCAGGCGAGTTGTGCGACCGACGCCGGTATCGGCGCGAAATAACTATCTACCGACAAACCCAGGCAGCGCTTCGAAGTTCGATGCAATCTGATCGGGAAGCGCCCCAAGTCGTTCCGTTGGCACATTCAGACGATTCATCCAGATCGTCGGATAACCAAAGGCTTTCGCGCCATTTGCATCCCATCCCCCAAAAGCGACGAAGGCGATTTCTTCGCGGCGCAAGCCGAAGGCGTCAAGCCCCATTTGATAAGAGCGCGGATCGGGTTTGTAGGCTTTCACAAGGTCGGTCGACAGCAGATGATCGAACACACCGTCAAGATCAGAATTCAGGATGGCAACTTCCAGCATGGGCACGGTGAAGTCAGTCAGCGGTGCAAGGCCCAGGCCCTTTTTCTTGAGCGATTTAAGGATCGGTACTACATCGGGCCACGCCTTCATGTTCATGAAACCGGCCATCAACTGCTGGCGTTGCTCGGTTGTAATCGTTATCTTTTCGGCCTCGGCGGCGAATGCAAGGGCCTCTTCGGTGACCTGTAGAAAATCGACATAGGTGCCGACAATTGTGCGAAGCCACGTATAGTCGAACTGCCGGCCACGCCACGTTGCAACCAACGACGCACTTTTACCGGGAAAAAACTTCTCTGCCATCGCGAAGATGGGTCGTGGGTCGAACAGCGCCAGGCCATCGAATGCGATCGCTTTTATGCCGCTTGTCGCTGCCCATGCAGGTGTGGCTTGAGCTGCCGCCCCTGCTAATACCGCTGTTACGAATTGACGTCGATCCATGATGCGCTCCGTTAGTGAGGGAGTCGTGAGGTTTGAGGCGGTGCGGGTTAGAAGTGATGGCGGAAAAAGCCATCGCTCTCTTATTTATATCGGTCGTGCGGCTGGTCGATGACGCGTCTTGCGGTTGAATAGAGCTTAGATTTTGCGAAAGCCGAAAGCTACAATACCGTCGGTCGGCGTGGTGCTAAATAAGCATCGGGTAGACAGACGAAGGTATCTTACTATTACCCACAATTTTCACGCCCCAACCAGTATCCAAGCTGGATGTCGATGAGACGATGCATGCCTCGCCAGATAACCGTGTTGCCCGGTGGGGGATCATTGGCGCGCGCAAGATAACCGCCGAGTTGCGCGAGCCTGATGCAGACGAAATCCAGCTTGATCTGATATAAGACCGGAGAAATGCGGCCTCAATCTCAATCATCGAGGCGACAACAGCCTTCCAAATTCCCGCTGCACCCACCCGGCATCACGGTACACGGGCAATCAGTTGATGATGTGCCGTCTCGCCTATCGCACCTCGCTCGCTACCGTGTGGCGTCCCATCCGAGTGATATACAACAAGAACGGCGTTTTGATGCGTCATCTGCTCCGACGCACTGATCTTGACCACAGCGGCTCCCTTTGAATCCGCGACAAAGGAGTTTCTGGTTCCGGCGCCATCGAGGGGCGTGAAGCCAGTTGGCTGCTGATCAAAGTGATTTTCGAAGACACTGTAATGGCCGCCAGGCTTGAGACCATGCAAGGCCATGGTCACCTCCTCGTGGCCGTCAAAGTCCGGCGTCAACGTCACGGTGCCGCTGGCATGCAGCCATTGACCCAAGGTCATGCCTAACGAAGCGCCTTTGGCGTTGTAAATCGCAGTGCCAGCGGCATCGTCTCCACGTGCATTCCGTACGCCCTTGACGTGCTCGATTCCTTGCCAATGGCGTCCCGCGGCCTCGCTCTCGTCGAGCACGAAAACCTGCGGGTCGAGCATAGCCGGCAACGCCACTTCTTTCGAAAAGTAGGCCGCATGCGTCACAAACGGCAGTGCGACGACCGGAGCGGTCTGCGCGTACGCGGCGCTAGATAGCAAGCAAGCGGCTACGCCGAAGGTACGGGTCAGTTTCATAGTAAGGAATCGCGAAGAGGGGTTGGTCGATGTCGCGTGGGCGTTGCGCAAGACGTACGCAGCGCCACCGAAGAAAGCTTAGACGGGCGGCCTTGCTTCGCGAATACTCAAGCAACTCATAAACATGCTTATTCGTCTCAGTTTCCCGCTGACCGACATGCGTAATATCGCCGGCCAGAGCGCAGTGCGTTAAGGCGCTCCTAACGCACGTGCGATGCAATCTGCCATGACGCCGGCATCGGTGGGCTTTTCCAGATGGCAAGAAGCCTGGGTTCCTGAAGCTTTGCGTTGAGACCCGGAGTGGGGAACGCGGTGATGAAAATCGTCGCGATCAAGTTGTTCGTCTTCCTCGATCCGAGCGGTGGCCAGGTTCCGCCTTTCAAAGCCGGCGCGCACCTGATTACTTTTTTCGAGTCGTCGGACCACCGAGGGAAAAATAGTTGTCGACGTCCAATAGCGGCATTGGATCGGGATGGGCTGAAAAGGGGTACTGTCACGTTATATGATGCCGCTCGCGCGACCTTTAATAACGTGACAGTACTCTTCAGCTTACTCGTGATCGGTCATCAGTTTGTGTAGTCCGGCGACTCTAAGCACTTCAAAAAAACGGCGCTCTGTACGGAGCGCCGTTTGGCTTATCATGATCCTTCGTTAGTCCGCGTACTTCCGAAAGAGGTCAATTTGTCCCGTGACTGGTGGCTTGTCGTTCATCAAGATCTCGAAGGTGTTCCGCGCATCAGAGCGGCTATTGATTTCCTCGAAACGATCATGCTCCGCGATCAGCACGTGTTGTCAGGCCTGCCGGAAGCGTCTCAGTCATGAGGTCGAAAAAATGTGGACAGCATGGAGTAAGTCACCATGTGCCGGTGTTTGCTCCATCAATGCCCATTCGGGTTTCTAACAGGAACAGCTTTCCAATGCCTTACATGCTTAGTGCGATTACGCGCTTGACCGTAACCGCGTTTGCGTTGGCGGTGCTGAGCATACCTATTGCTGCATTCGCTGCCGGGCCAGCCGGCGCAAGCGCCGAAGAAGCACCGTTTCTATTGGAGAACGACAAAGCCATGACAACAATGATGGATGAGATGTCCATCAAGCCCACAGGCGACGTCGATCACGATTTCGTCGCGATGATGGTGCCGCACCATCAGGGCGCGATTGACATGGCACAGGCCGAGCTGCGCTACGGTCACAACGAACAGTTACGACGTATCGCGCAGGAAATCGTCGTAGAGCAGCAGCAGGAAATCATCGCCATGCGTCTCGCACTGGGACAGCCGCTGCCGTTGCCCGCACCTGCACCCGACCAGCAGCGCGGCCCGGATTCCAACCCCGCAAGCGCGTCCCCGATGTCCCATAACAACATGCAAATGAACATCCGCAAGGAACCGTGATGAAAACCAAGTTCATTTTCGCTACCGCCCTCGCTGCCACTGTGCTCGCCGCTGCCCACGTCGTCTGGGCCGGGCAGGCCCCAGGTTCCCTGTCCGATCCGGACATGCCGGTGAGCCACCACGACCGCGTCTATGCCGCCGAGCAATTTTCAAATACGGTGTCGGTGACTGATCCGGCCGACAACAAACTGGTCGGCGTGATTCGACTGGGCGATCCATCGCCGGGCAACTTCAGTCCGCTGTACAAGGGCCAGGTACTAGTGCACGGCATGGGTTATTCGCCGGACCACCGCACGCTCGCAGTCGTATCGATTGGGTCGAACTCAGTGACGTTCATCGACACCCAGACCAACGCCGTGAAGCACACGACGTACGTGGGACGCTCACCGCACGAGGCGTTCTTTACGCCCGATGGCAGCGAAGTGTGGGTGACGGTGCGCGGAGAAAACTATGTAGCGGTTCTCGACAGCAAGACGTACGAAGAAAAGACCCGCATCGTCGTCCCAGCAGGTCCGGGGATGCAGATCTTTTCGCCGGACGGCAAGTACGGTTACGTCTGCTCATCGTTTAACCCGGAGACCGAAGTGATCACGGTGGCCGACCATAAGATCGTCGGTGTGGTCAAGCAGGCGAGCCCCTTCTGCCCAGACCTCGCGGCCACGCCGGACGGCAAGCAGGTGTGGTTCACGCTAAAGGACGTGGGCAAGACCCAAGTCTTCGACGCGCGTCCGCCATTTGCTTTGCTCAAGACTCTCGATACCGGTCCGATCACGAACCACGTGAACATCGTGCACAACGCTGGTGGCATGTTTGCTTACGTAACGGTCGGTGGCCTGAATCAGGTGAAGGTGTTCCGCACCGACGACTTCTCACAGGTCGCGACAATTCCCGTCGGCAATCTGCCGCACGGCATCTGGCCTTCGGGCGACGGCAGCCGAGTCTATGTGGGCCTCGAAAACGCCGATGCGATGATTGCCATCGACACGCTGACCAACAAGGTGATAGCCACCGTGCCGATCGGCCAGGCGCCGCAGGCTGTCGCCTATGTACCGAACGCAGTGCCGGAAGGAGACGGCACGCAGAACGCGCAACCGCTCGGCGTGGCAGGACAGACCGTGCACCTGGCGATGATGCCGGCGGATGCGAGCAAGCCGGCGGACGCTGCCGGCGCGCCCACTACTGTTGCGTTGTTCGACCAGGGCCTGGTGCAGGTGCTGCAGGCCGCCGTCACTGGCCTTGCGCCAAAACAGCCGTACGTACTAGGTTTGTCGGACAGCCCCGACGGCGGCGGTAACGTGGACCCGCTTGCGAACTTCATGACCAATCCGGCGGGCGCGGCGATCGTCAATGCGATCGGCCAAATTCGGCAGCTAGTTACACCGGGCGCGAGCACGGCGGGCGACAAGCGTCGTTACCTCGTCATCGCCCCGCAAATGGCCGGAAAGCTAGGTGCACCGGTGCAAGTTCAGGCGCTGTAAAGCGAGTCTATAGCCGCTGGGCAGGCAGTCTACTATCCGGCGGCGGATGCCCGCGTTTCGCCTCGCTGACCTACTTCGCGATTCTGCAATAATTCGCGTTATGACGACCCATTGCGACGAGTTTCCGAAGATGCGAACCGATCAGGACTTCGGAGATACTGAGTCTCCCGCCTACTGGCGCGAGCACGAAATGCTCCTGCTGCAACAAGTGATGGCGCTGGTGGGCAAGAACCTGTCCCCGCTCCCCGCGCTGCGTGAAATGCTGCACCTGATGTCGGAATTGCTCGGCCTGAACCGGGGGCGGATCGTGCTAAGCGACGAAAACCGGCAATTCTGTCGAATTCGGCACGCGTACGGATTGACCAGGAATGAGATAGAGCGCGGCTGCTATGCGTTTGGTGAAGGCATTACCGGTCGCGTGATCCAGAATGGCCAGTTGGCGATCGTTCAGGATATCGACCAGGAACCATCGTTCCTGGCCCGCGCAGTGGAGCGCTCAAAACTTCCCCCCGGACCGGTGGCGTTTATCGCCCTCCCTATCTCGATCGACCGGGTCACGGTCGGCGTTCTTGCTTGTCACCGCATACGAAGACGCTCGCGCGCGATCGCCGACGACCTGACCCTCCTGCGCATTCTCGCCACGCTAATCGGGCAACTGCTGCAACTCGAAACACGTTTGCAGGAAAAGACCCAGGCGCTCGAACAGCAGAATGCGGCTTTGGCGCGCGCGCTGGAATCGGCAACCGCTCGCTACGGAATCATAGGGACTTCGCCCAGGTTATTGAGCGCTATCTCCGAGCTCGAACGGGTATCGGATTCGGCCGCGAGCGTGCTGTTGCTCGGAGAGTCGGGAACCGGCAAGGAGCTTTTCGCGCGTGCCCTGCATCTTGCAAGCCCGCGACGTGACAAGGCATTCATCAAGATCAACTGCGCGGCCATACCCGATGCCCTGTTCGAATCGGAACTGTTCGGCTATGAACGCGGCGCATTCACCGGTGCGGCCACCATGCGCGCCGGATGGTTCGAGCAAGCGGATGCGGGAACCATCTTTCTCGATGAAATCGGCGAGTTGCCGCTGACGATGCAAACCAAGCTGCTGCGCACCCTGCAGGAGGGCACGATGACGCGACTCGGCGGCAAGCGGGAAATTCGCATCGATGTCCGCCTGGTCGCAGCCACCAACCGCGATCTTCAGGCCGAGGTCGCGAGGGGCGCGTTCAGGCAGGACCTCTACTATCGGCTCAATGTCATTCCCATTCATCTGCCTTCGCTGGCGGAGCGCCGCGACGACATACGTGCGCTGGCGCTGCATTTCATCAGTCATGCCAACCAGGTCAATCAACGCAACGTCAACCTGACTGCAAGCGCCCTTGATCGCCTCCAGCAACATTCGTGGCCCGGGAATATCCGTGAACTGGCGAACGTGATCGAGCGGATCGTGTTGCTGGCCGACCGGCCGATTCTGGACGCGGCGGGCGTTGAACGTTTCCTTCCCGATGAAAGGGCGGCGTCGCTGGCGCCGCAACCGGTCGATACCCCGGACGTCCAGGATCACGCGAGCGTCCTGGCCGCCAACATGCGGCGGGCAACCCTGCTGCCCATGCGTCCCTATGAGCGTGTGGGGTCGCACTCCGCCGACGCGCTGCGCGAGACGCTTCGACAGTGCGCCGGGAATAAGTCGCGCGCCGCGCAGATGCTTGGGATGACGGTGCGGCAGTTCAACTACCGGTGGCAAAAGCTGGGCCTGGCAAACGTCTAGCCGTTGTACATGCCATTGTCGACATTGTTTACATTGTAAACAATGGAGTCACCGTCTTTTTGTTCGCGTTTCATCAATTCAATTGTCTCTGATCCTTGAAGGCCTTATGCATAAAGGCTTTCATCGAATACATGGAAGACTGGCACACCTATTGCTTTAGAGGTTACGCCGACGCACTAGTCGTACGGCGCGCTGTTATTCAGCGACTTTTTCCATCAGGAGCCAGCCTTGAACACATCCGTCAGCGACAACCCCACGACCATTTCTGCTCACCTGCGCCCGATCGACCGCGATGGCCTGTTGGCATTCGCGGAGAAGGGCCGCAACGACCCCGACAGACGCGGCAAGAACAACGTTCACACCGTAATGCAAGGGCAATACCGGTCGCTGAGCTACGTCGGTGCCCACACTCCGGTCGTCGTCGACGAACCGCTTCATTTGTTCGGCGAAGACACAGCGCCGGCGCCGGGCGAAATCGCATTGTCTGGCCTTGGCGGCTGCCTGGCCGTCGGCATCACCGCGGTAGCGACTTGGAAACAGGTCAAGCTGTCGAGGCTTGAGATCTTCCTGGAAGCCGACATCGGCAACACGGCAGCGTGGGGTGCGGGCGGCGCACAGCGGGAACCGTCGCAAATGGGCTTCCAGGACATTCGCGTCAAGGTGGTGATCGAGGGCGATGCCAGCCGTGAGGAACTGGATGAAATCGTGCGTCAGGCTAACTTCAACTCGCCGGTTGCCAACACAATGCGCAACCCGATCCCGATGAGCGTCTCACTCGCCGACTAAACATCCTATCGATCGTCGTCGACGATCCGGCTTCAACACCCACGGGAACTCCATCATGGCAAGCGTACTGGCTGCAGACGACGTCTGCGTGGACGGCTGGATCGACGGCGAGGTCCTCGCGAATGTCATCGACATTGCAAGCGGCCCCCTGGCGGCGGCTGCAACGTGTATCGACACAGAAGGGTATTACCCGCTCGACATCATGTCGAAGCTCGGTGAGGCCGGCGCGCTAGGCGTGCATCTCGACCGGCACGGAGCGCGCTTCGCCCTGTCGATCGACGCCATGCGGGAAGCCAGCCGGGCGTGCGGATCGACAGGATTCCTGATGTGGGCCCATGACGTGTGCGGCCTTTACATGGAACAGTCGGGCAACCCGGAACTCGGCGGCCACCGGCTGGACGAGCACGCGCGCGGCCGAACCTTCGGCGGCACGGCGCTCTCGAACCCAATGAAGGCGATATCCTGCATTGAGCCGATGATGCTGCGTGCTACGCCAACGGCCGGCGGCTATCGGGTCAGCGGAACGCTGCCGTGGGTGAGCCACATCGCGCGAGGCCAGTACTGCGGCGCGATTGCGGCTGTGCTCCGCGACGACGGGTCGGTGTCGCACGAAATCATGTTCATGCTCGACTGCGACGAACGCGTCGAGCTGCGCCACTGCCCGGTGTTCTCAGGCATGGAGGGCACCAGCACATGGGGTATCCGGCTGACTGATTATTTTGTCGGCGAGGCAAGCATGATTGCTGATCCGGCGCGCCCGTTCATCGCGCGGATCAAGCCCGCTTTCATCCTGTTGCAAGTGGGCATGGCGCTCGGCGTGGCGCAAGGCAGTATCGATTCGAGTCTTGAAGTCGAGCCGATGCTTGCACACGTCAACCGGTTCCTGCACGACCGCCCTGACGAATTGCGCGCGGAACTGGACGAAGCCCATGCGCAGGCAGCCCGGCTAGCACTCACGCCGTATGATGGCAGCAAGGATTATGTGCTCGACGTGCTGGACCTCCGGACCCGGGGCGCGGAACTCGCGCTGCGGGCGGCCCAGGCGTCACTTTTGCACCAGGGCGCACGCGGCTACCTGATGAGCGCCGCGCCGCAACGAAGGATTCGTGAGTCGCATTTCGTGGCGATCGTCACGCCCGCGATCAAGCACTTGCGTCTGGAAATGGCGCGCTTGAGCGAAGAGGAGCTGCCGGTATGAACGCCATTAGCCACGACTGGAAGCAATTCATTTGCCGCGCGTGCGGCGTCATCTACGACGAGGAAGCGGGCGACCCCGACAGTGGGCTCGCGCCGGGTACCCGCTTTAGCGATATCCCCGAGGACTGGGAATGTCCGCTATGCGGGGTCAGCAAGGCAGATTTTTCGTCGTACGAACCGATGCCCGCTGTCGCGTCCGGGGGCACCTCCACGGTTGCAGCACGCGACACGGGCGTGGTGGTGGTCGGCGGAGGCACGGCCGGATGGGCGGTGGTCGAAGCCCTTCGCGCGCTCGACGCTGACGTGCCGATCACGATGGTGACCGCCTGCGATGGTGACCGGTATCGCAAGCCGGAACTGTCCGTTGCGTTGAGCCAGGGAAAACTGCCCGATGTGCTCGTCACTGAACGCGGCGAGGATGCGGCCAAGCGCCTGCGGCTGCGGTTGCTGTCGCACACCTACGCAGTCGGGCTGTCGCCGGCATTGCGCCAGTTGCGCACCACCGCCGGTACTGTGCGCTACACCCGCCTGATCCTCGCGCAGGGCGCACGCCCCGCGATGCCGGCTGGGCTGCCCCCGAGCCTTTGCTGGCGGATCAACGACCTTCGCATGTGGAGCGGCGTGCAACGCGCGCTAGCTTCCGGAGCGCAGCGGATCGCGATCGTGGGCGCAGGACTGGTCGGCTGCGAGTTGGCGGAGGATTTTGCGCGGTCCGGACATGAGGTCTGTGTGCTCGACATCAACGAACGCCCGCTGGCTTCGTTATTGCCCGAGCAGGGGTCGGAGCGCTTGCTGGCAAGCTGGGAAAATCTCGGCATTCGCTTTTTGGGCGCGCGCAGCGTCGTTTCGGTGACGCTCGCCGAGCGAGGCGAGAGTGCTGAACGCCTCGTCCTGACGCAACGTGGCGAACAAATGCGGGTCGACCTGGTGCTGAGCGCGACCGGTCTTGTCGCTGAGTCGAGACTCGCTACCCAGGCGGGCTTGCACTTCGAGCGCGGCATTGTCGTCGATCCGAAGACGCTGCAGACGAGCGAACCGAATATCCATGCCCTGGGCGATTGCATCAATATCGCAGGCCAGCCGTGCCGCTTCATAGAACCGATCGCAGGACAGGCCGAGGCTATCGCGCACGCGGTGCTGGGGCGTGACCACCACGGATACGACCACAAACCACCGGTGTTGCGCGTCAAGACGAAGTCACTGCCTATCGTGATGCGCGGCGCACCGTCGTGCGATCTGCGCTGGGAGGTGGTTGCCGAGGACGAGCAGCAGCTATCAATGGTCCAGACCCGCAACGGCACGCCGGTCGCGTCGCTGAACGTGGGGTAGGCTAGCCTGGAATTCGCCATTTAGTCTGCATAGCTGATCAATAGAACGGGCTGCACGTCGGCCGACACCCGACACCCAAGGAAATCACAATGGATCGCCAGAACCGGTACCGGCCTTTCGATAGCCGCGCGACGCTCGGTCGTTGCGCATGCGGACAGCATGCCAGTCAATCCGAGCATGAACGGCAAGCGCATGCATCAAGCGCCACGGACGCTGCGATGATGTCTCGCGACTTCGTCGAGGCCGCTGCCGTCAGGACGCTTTTTCCGGGCGATGCCGCGCGTCGCTCGTTCATGCGTGCAGTCGGGAAAGGGGCGGCCATGACCGCCATCTACAGCGTCTTGCCGATCGCGTCATTACAAGAGGCATTCGCTGAAGACAAGCAGGGTAACCTCGAAAAGCGGGACTTGAACATCGGCTTCCTGCCGATTACCTGCGCCACGCCGCTTATCGCCGCAGAGCCGCTGGGTTTCTACAAGGAGCAAGGACTCAATGTGACGCTGCAGAAAGTGGGCGGCTGGGCGCTTGTGCGCGATCGCATGTTGAACCGTGAACTGGATGCGTCGCACATGCTGGCGCCCATGCCGCTCGCGATCTCGATGGGGATCGGCTCACAGCCCACTCCTACGCGCGTGGCGACGATACAGAACGTGAATGGCCAGGCGATCGTGCTGGCGCTCAAGCACAAGGATAATCGCGATCCGCGCAACTGGAAGGGCTTCAGGTTCGCGATTCCGTTCGATTACTCGATGCATAACTTCCTGCTGCGCTATTACCTGGCCGAGCATGGCATCGATCCGGATCGCGACGTGCAATTGCGTGTGACGCCTCCCGCCGAGATGATCGCGAACCTGCGGGCGGGCAATATCGACGGCTTCCTTGGACCCGACCCGTTCAACCAGCGCGCGGTCTTCGACGAAGTCGGCTTCATTCATATCCTCTCCAAGGATATCTGGGCCGGTCATCCGTGCTGTTCCTTCAGCGTGTCTGATGGGTTCATCCAGCGAAACCCGAACACGTTCGCCGCGCTCTTTAGGGCGAACCTGAAGGCGGCAGCCTACGCGCATGAAGCGTCGAACCGGCCCGCACTCGCCAGGATGATCTCCGCGCCGGCTTACCTGAACCAGCCGGAACTGGTGGTGCGCCAGGTGCTGACCGGCACATTCGCGGACGGGCTTGGGCAGGTGCAACGCGTACCGGATCGGGTCGATTTTGAGCCGCTGCCATGGTATTCGATGGCGACGTGGATGATGACGCAGATGAAACGCTGGGGTTATCTGAAACGTGATGTCGACTACCGTTCGCTCGCTGAAAAGGTGTTCCTGCTGACCAACGCACGCCGCGCGATGCAGCAGATCGGCGAACCGGTCCCCGACGCTGCGCTCAACGGCGGCTATCGGCCAATTTCGGTGATGGGACGTACCTTCGACGCTTCCCGGCCCGACGACTATGTCAGCAGCTTTCCCATCAAACGCACGTGAGCGCAGGAGAACCGTCATGAATGGACCGCGACGCATTACAGCGCGAATCTCAATCCGGCAGAAAGCGGCGCTATGCTCGATCGCGTTGCTGGCAGTGCTGCTGATCGTATGGCAGGCAGCGACCTGCACGAGTGGGCCTGACGCTTCGGTGAAGTCGCCCGACGATGCCGAGGCGGTGGAGTACGCCATGCTCATGGGCAAGATTCCGGAGACCGGCGCGGCGTCGCAGTCATCCTCCAAGGTGACTGGATTCCCGACGCCCGCGCAGTTTGCCGCCGAAGCGTCGCGGCAACTGGCGCATCCGTTTCGTGACAACGGTCCGAATGACAAGGGCTTCGCGATCCAGCTAGGCTATTCGCTCGCGCGGGTCGCGGCGGGATATGTCATAGCACTCGCCGTGGCCGTTCCGCTCGGCTTCCTGATCGGCATGTCGCGGCTTGCGTTCCTGACATTCAATCCCTTTATCCAGGTGCTGAAGCCGATTTCACCGCTCGCGTGGATGCCCATCGCGCTTTACACGATCAAAAGCTCGTCGACGTCGGCGATCTTCGTGATTTTCATCTGCTCAGTCTGGCCGATGCTGATCAACACCGTGTTCGGCGTAGCCGCCGTCCGGCGCGACTGGCTCAACGTGGCCCGCACACTTGAAGTTACGCCGCTGCGCCGCGCGCTCAGGGTGATCCTGCCCGCTGCCGCACCGACCATTGTCACGGGCATGCGTATCTCGATGGGTATTGCGTGGCTGGTCATTGTTGCTGCCGAAATGCTGGTGGGCGGGACGGGCATTGGCTATTTTCTCTGGAATGAATGGAACAACCTGTCGCTCGCGAACGTGTTGTTCTCGGTGCTGCTCATTGGTCTCGTCGGCATGGCGCTCGACCTTCTTTTTGCCCAGCTTCAAAGGAAGGTGACCTATGTCGACTGATACGTGCGTGACACAGCCTGCCAGCACGCCGGGTTTCATCAGCGTGGAAGCGCTGACCAAGCGTTATCGGCCGGACATGCCGCCCGTTTTCGAGAACGTCAGCTTCACGATCGGGCAGGGCGAATTCGTCTGCATCATAGGGCACTCCGGGTGTGGAAAGAGCACGATCCTGAACGTACTCGCGGGCCTGGAAGAAGCCACAAGCGGACACGTCATCATGGCCAATCGCGAGATCTCGGGTCCAAGCCTCGATCGAGGCGTGGTCTTCCAGGGCCATGCGCTCATGCCATGGCTGACGGTGCAGGCCAACATCGCGTTTGCCGTACGTTCCCGGCATCCTAAATGGACCCGCGAGCAAATTGGCGCACATATTCAGCGTTTCGTCGACATGGTAGGGCTGAACGGGTCGGAGAAAAAGAAGCCGTCTGAACTTTCCGGCGGCATGCGCCAGCGCGTGGGTATTGCTCGCGCGTTCGCGGTCGAGCCCAAAATGCTGTTGCTCGACGAGCCTTTCGGCGCGCTTGATGCGCTTACACGCGGCGTCATTCAGGACGAGTTGCTGAAGATTGTTTCTGCGACGCGCCAGACCGTCTTCATGATTACCCATGACGTGGACGAAGCAATACTTCTGTCCAACAAGATCATGCTGATGAGCAACGGACCGCGTGCCCGCATAGCCGAGATTGTAGTCAATACGCTGCCGGCTGATCGTCAACGCGAGACCATGCATCATGATCCACAGTACTACCGGATCCGCAATCACCTGGTCGATTTCCTGGTCAGGCGCTCGCGGGAGACTGATCGCGATCTGGAAAGCAGCGCGACGCCACGTCTCGTTCGGCCCGGACTTGACGACGGCGACGGCGACGGCGAGGGCGAGGGCGCCGCAGTCGTGCGCAATGCGATCCCGATCATCAAGGCAGTTGCCTGATACCTGCCTGAAACCTATTTAACACCAACGGAGAAGACCATGATTTCGAGCCGCGAACAAGTAACGCAGATGATCGTTTCCGCCAAAGTCAGCAAGGGACTCAAATGGGCTAGCATTGCCGAGGCAATCGGCCAAAGCAAGGAATGGACGACCGCCGCCTGCCTTGGACAGATGACGCTGACCAAGAGCCAGGCGGAGAAGGCGGGCGAGTTGTTCGATCTTTCGGAAGAGGCGATTGCGTGGCTGCAAATCGTGCCTTACAAAGGGTCGTTGCCAACAGCCGTGCCGACCGACCCGCTGATTTATCGCTGGTACGAGATCGTCAGCGTCTATGGAACCACCGTCAAGGAACTGATCCATGAAGAGTTTGGCGACGGCATCATGAGCGCCATCGACTTCTCCATGGACATAGAGCGTGAAGCCGATCCCAAGGGGGATCGCGTCAAGGTTGTCCTGTCTGGAAAGTTCCTCCCTTACAAGAGTTATTGAGCGTTGTCCGGCCGGCTGCGATGCGGGCGACGCCGTCCTGAATCCTGGAATCCAGGAATCCAGGAATCCCATATGATTTTTCGCCAGTTTTTCGATACGGTTTCGAATACCTATACGTATTTTATTGCTTCACGCGTGGGTGGCGAGGCACTCATCATCGATCCCGTCAAAGAACAACTGGCGATCTATTTGACTGCGATCGACAGCCTTGGCGTGCGGCTTGTTCATGCAATCGATACGCATACGCACGCCGACCACGTGACTGCGCTAGGCGATCTTCGAGACGCCACGCAATGCACGACCATCATGGGCGATTTGTCAAAGGCGCTGTGCGTGTCGCGGCATGTACGCGAGGGCGAAACACTACGCATTGACGGCATCGAGCTGAAGGCGCTGTATACGCCCGGCCATACCGACGAGTCCTTTAGCTTTGTGCTTGATCCCATACGACCCAAGGCCGTTTTTACAGGCGACGTGCTGCTCATACGCGGCACCGGGCGCACCGATTTCCAGGGCGGCGATGCACAGCGCTCCTGGGAATCGATCGTCAACAAGCTCTTCACGTTACCTGATGACACGACGTTGTATCCGGGACATGACTACAAGGGCCGTACGTCGTCGAGCATTGGCGACGAAAAGCGCCTAAATCCACGCCTTGCCGGGAAGAGCCGGGCAGAGTACGTCGAGATCATGAACAATTTGAACCTGCCCAATCCCAGGATGATGGATGTTGCCATTCCCGCGAACCTTTCTTGTGGGCAAGTCCCGGTCTAGCCGCACCTGTGCAAGTCGGCATGCGCGTTTTTTCTCCTCTGACACCACTAACCTGAGACGATCGAGCATGTCGATGAGTCTCTGGAGGATAGGTGTATGCGATCGCAGGCCATAGACTGCTGGCACTTTCGCGCCCGCGAACAGACACATGGAGCGGAATTCGCATGCGTATTGGACCTTTTAGTTTTGCCTGGCTACCGCTGGTTCTTTTTCTTAGCATCGCCGTTGCATTTGTGCTCGGGCGAAAGGTTGCACGGCGCGATCCGGATATCGACAAGGCGCTTCTCTGGACGCTCGCTGCAGGATTCGGCGTTGCACGGGTGTGGTTTGTGTTGCGCTACCTTCCCGCATACAAAGGGCACGTCATCTCGGTACTGGACATTCGGGATCTTGGCTTCGACGCATTTCCTGGGCTTATTGCGGGCGCATGCGTGGCGTTATGGTTCGTCTTGCACGTCAAGGGAATTCGCCGGGCGATGGTCGTGGCGCTTGTGTCTGGCGCCGTTGCATGGAGCGCTGCGAGCGCCGCGGTGGCTTCACGCGGAGGATCAGACCCGATGCCCGCGATCTCGCTCGCCGACATGAGCGGCCGGCTCCAGCCGCTCAAATCAGCGGATGGCGAACCGACCGTCATCAATCTGTGGGCGACATGGTGCCCACCTTGCCAGGCGGAAATGCCGGTCCTCGCTGCTGCCCAGGCCGACAATCCGCACCTTCATCTGATCTTCGTGAATCAAGGGGAAACGCAAGCGAGCATTGAGGGTTATCTGGCTTCGCATGGGTTGCAGATCAAGAATGTCCTGCTTGATTCGCGACTTGATCTGGCGAAGGTGGTTGACGCGGCCGGCTACCCGACAACGCTTTTTTATGACGGTCATGGCCGATTGGTGGCAACGCACTTGGGGCCGTTCTCCAAGGCAACGTTTCAGCAGGCTCTTGAAAACTTCTATCAGCAAGCGTCTGCCGCTCCTTGATCCGATTCTGCGGATTCCGGTGACGACGATTATCGGTTTCGCGTGTGTCTACGGCCGGAAGGAGGGAACATCGCGCCCAATATGAGTCAGATTAAAATTCTGGAACGCGCTTTCTAAGCGCTTGTCGTAAAGGCGGCATTTTCCGTGATGATTTTTAGTAGAAAGTTCATGACTGTCTGTACTTGTGGCAAACGGCGCAGATCCCGATGTACGGCCATCCAGATATCTCGTGCGAATCGTTCGCCGTCGTGCGCGACGCGACGCAGATTCGGGTCGGTGTCTGCCACGAAGCAAGGTAGGCCGGCCACGCCGGCGCTGCTTGAGCCGCTGCGAGGTGTCCCGTGATGTCGCCGATTTCGCATGCAACAGGTCGTCCTCTTGCGACGTTCATCAACCACGCCTGCTGTGGCCTATCCGCGAATCCGGCATCGTAGACGATGAACTCCCAGGCAGCCGGATTGTGCAGATGCGGGTAGTCCTTGCTCGCGTAAAGGTCAAACGACATACGCCCCAGCTTTCGTACCACCGTGGTCGCTTCCGTTGGCCGAATCAGCCGTAGGGCGATGTCCGCTTCGCGTCGACTCAGGGAAATTTGCCGTGGCTCGCCCGAAACCGATAACTGCACGCCGGGATGTGCAATCCGGAAGTCCGCGAGGTGCTTCACCAGAAAACTGGCCACCAGTACAGGCGGTGCGCTCAGTGAGACCTTGCCGCTTAGCGGAGAAAGGCTGACATCCAGGAATCGTTCGATCGCGTACGCGTTCTCTTCCATTTCCTGCGCCAGTTCGAACACCCGCTGGCCCGCCTGAGTGAGCTTGCAGGATCGGGGAAGACGCTCGACCAGACGGGTCTTCATCTCGTCCTCCAATGCGCTCAAGCGTCGGCTCACCGTCGCGTGATCGACCTTCAGGCTGCGCGCGGCCCCCGAAAACGTACCGATGCGGGCGACCGCGAGGAAATGACGCATGTTTTCCCAATCGAACATCGGTGCATTTTTCCAAGGATGGCGTGCAGTTATAGGGAATATTCGCACGAAGCCAATGTGTCTACCATGGGGATTACTTCAGCCGATAAGGCTTATTCCCCGATGAGCACGTCCGTGAGCGCCATCAATGCGCCAGGCCCCGTGTTGGGCAACCTGCTGGTCATGCACGTCAGCTGGCGCAGCAGTTCCCGCTTAACCTGCCACCCGGGCTTCGCACAATATATAGGTCCATTACATGAGAACCGCTGAATCTCGCCGCATTATGTCAGTCGTGCTCATCTCGCTCTGCTTCATGGGCGGGATCGCTGGAGCCGCTTCGGCGTCCGGCGTGGCTTTGCTTCTTTTTCCAGAGTTAGCCGCACTGTCCTACGACGTATTCCTGCGGCCGCGCGGCACTTGGGCCCGTGCGCCCTGGATGCTCGCGCGCTCTCCTGCTGCGACCGCCGTGCTGGGTGTACTCGTCACTCGTTATCTGCCGTATTCAGCTGCATCCATTGCGATCTGCATCGTGGGCGCATTCGTCATTCTCAAGTTGATGCGCTCGCCCATCGTGCCAGCCATCTCGGCCTGCTTTCTCGCGCTCTCGCTCGGCGAAAAAAGCTGGCTGTATCCGCTTGCGATTCTGCTCGGCACGGGCGCGCTCGCCGTCCTGTCCTCGGCATACCGGAGGTTCAACGACCAAGAAGCCGCACACGCCACGCCGAGCGCCGCCGATCGGGTCGACGACGAAATCGAATCGCTGCCCGAGCGATTCCTGTGGGTGCCGTTCTTCGTCGTGTTTCTCGGCACCACCTACCTGCTTTCGATGGCGACCGGAATGCGAATGGTGTTCTTCCCGCCGCTCATTGTTATCGCGTTCGAAATGTTCGCGCATGCAGACGTCTGCCCCTGGGCCCAGCGGCCGGTATTGTTGTCGGCGGTATGCACGCTCGCGGCGGCAGCCGGCGTCGCTGCGCTGGCAACATTTGGTCCGGGCGTTATCTCAACAGTACTCGCCATGCTGTTCGGCGTCGTCATGCTGCGCGCGACTCGTCTGCATGCAATCCCCGCACTTGCCATAGGGCTCCTGCCGCAAGTCATGACAGTCGCCGACTGGCATTTCCCGCTCGCGGTCGGCATAGGCAGCACGCTCTTGACAGCGAGTTTCCTGCTCTTCGAGAAATCGTCGCTAGCCGGACGCCAAGTCGCGCAATGACGGGTGGTCTCCGATGAAGCCCCCTTACCGTTCACCGCCGTCGAGCGTGTGAATATGTACGGGAAGCCCGGCATGGGTCGAAAACCGATCGCGCGAAAGCACGATCAAGCGCCGAGCGCGGCGGCAGCGGTGGCTCGGGGAACCGCTCGTCCAGATACTCGACAATCGCAAGCGACTGGTCAGGACGCTCGTGTCGCCGCCCACAGCGTGAGTCAGCGACGGCACCAGTCCGTCCGGATCGATTGACCCGTACTCGGGGCGTAATTGCTTGCCCCTGCGCGCACGAGATGCACTGGCGCCTGATCAAACGGAATCGCCTTCAGGACCAGCGCGATACGGACGCGATACGACGCCGAACTGCGGAAATAACCATGCAGCGTCAGACCGCTCATGCATCCTCTGACGCGGGCACGATCCGCCCCAAACACGAACCGAAGCCGACCCGGTAGCCATCGCCCTGGCACCAGCCGCGCGACACGAGCTCGGGTCGATGGCAATTCACGAATTGATATAAAAAGAATCAGCATTTTTTATTTTTCGAAGTACTTATTATGTATGATCTTGCCGATGTACAGTAGTTTCCCTTAGCGCAAGCGGTCTTACCTGTCTTTCACGTCACCAATCTGCGGCTGAGATAGATCGTCCAAGCCGTGCCTACCATTCATCGCTTTGCCACGAGATGGTTCGAGACGCGTCGGGAGGGGGCACCGATGCTGTCAAGACAGCGTAGCACAGCGACTCAATTTACGCGTGGGGAAGCGCGCCATGTGCGTCGCCTAGGAAGCATTTGATGCGCTATCTGCAGCGCATCTCGATCTCGCTCGCCGAGGCTGGGTCAGGTGGATCAAAGAAATACAAGAGCACAGCTGGCCGTTTCGTGCAAGTGACGACATCATGGTGACCGCAAATGACGGCTTCCACAGGTCTACGCAGCGCTGGGAGCTTTGGCTTTGCCAATATCGAGATAGATCGCGCTGACATCCTTTGGTTTTGCATCTCGTCTGGTGACGAATGACTTTACCTTCCAGGCCCTTGTAGCAACGAGCCTGGGCAAAATGCTCACGCTTATCCGCAATCCGCTGAACGCGTCACGGGCCAACGTAGTAGGGGATTAGGCTCGGGGCATCCGGCTCGCCAGCCATTCGCTGTTGCAGGAAGTCAGCGATTTCGTCCTGAGGCGGAACCAAGTGCGAATCGATGAGAAGCAACTGAACCGGTTGTCCGGTACTTGCAGCGGCTAACTTGTACATTTCGTCATATAGCGCCCTCACCAGTTCTGGATTTTCACCGTCGTTGATGTTCTTTGTGGGGCTATCAATGATGAGAATGCTCGGGACCGGCATGCCCATCGCGCGGGCAGCGGAGTGAAGGGCTAATGCGTAGCACACGTTGAACGCGGTTTTCTTTCCGCCGCTGCCCGTATCCCAGAAACCCCATTTCAGGTCATCGTGAACGATAACGGGATTCCAGTTTCGTGGATCGATTTGGACATAGTCGTCTTCGTACATCCCGGGGAATGAGACGGCCATAAGAATCCGTTTGAATTCCGCAGCGATCGCGTCAATCTTGTCATCAGCGGCTTTTAGTCTGGCGCGTTCCTCCGCGACGGTACTTCGCAGATTATCAATGTCTCCCTGTAGCGATCCAGCCTGTCGTTCGAGTTCGTCCACTGCGGCCGGCATCTTCTGTAATCGGAGCAACGAATTTTCGCGTTCCTTTAGTGTTGCGATTCGGCGCTCGATATCACGGATATTCTCCACGAAAGCTGAGTCGTATCGCGCTAGCTCTGTCTGCAACTGCTGATCAAGCGCGGACTTCCTTCCACGCTTTTTAGTAAGCTCGCTTCGCGATCGCTCTAACTCACGGCTTCTCCTGTGGATCGAATCCGCAATCTGGTCAATCCGTTCGTTAAGGTCGCGTCTAAGGGCCTCAAGCTCCATCGGCGGGAGCGTTTCCTTCGAACCGTGCGTATCACTGCAACAGAGGCGGCATATCCCCTCGGTTGATGCCCGATTCGCGACGTCAGTTCCGCATTGGGGGCATCGATGGTAGTTGACACCATCGAGAATCTGACTCGCCCGCTGCGATCGATGGGCTTTGATTTTCGCCGTTATCAGCTCGGCTCGAAGTGCTTTTTGCTCCTCAATTGATTGTTCTGACTCGGAGAGCGCTTCACTGATCTCAGCAATCTGCGCGCCGAGTTGGCGAAGCTGGACTCGTAGCTCGTCGGTAGGATGGATTTCCACTAGCCGGGTCACTTCGAGCTCGCTGCGCAGTGCTTCGGCGTCGCGCAAATCCGTCTTGACACCATCGATTTCATCAAGGAGGTTCAGGCCAGAATCCCAACCGAACTGCGTCATAAACCCGCGTATTTGCTGGACAGCCTCACGTTTGCCTCGTTGCTCATCGATTTTTCTGATCAGCATCGAGTCCAGTTGATTTAACCGCTCGGAATGCAAGCCTGTGAAAAAGCGCATCGCATCTTGGCTCTTTCTTCCGCGGAAGGTATCTTCCAGACGAAAGAAGGACGAGTCGAGATGAGTTTGATCGAGGTAGCAGTACCACATGAGATCGCGAAAGCTAAGGCGAACCAACGGGGAATCTGGATCCCGAGACCCTTTTCTAACCCGATCGGGGATACGTCGCACAGGTAAAAGATGAGATCACTTAAATTGAATACATCCGTTCCTTCGAGCAGCGGCGTCTCTTCTGCGTCGAACGATGCATTGACCGACTCCGATGTACCGTCAGTGTTCTCCCAGCTGACCCTCAATGCTTGTGAGTCCGTGGCTGATCGTTCGAATGTGCAGACATGCGTTCCGAGAACAAGAGACAGTTCCGCCGATATGAATTCTCGCTGTATTGCTGGGGTCCGCTCAATCCCACCACCGAGACAGTAGTCGATGAGGCGAGCGACGGTGGACTTTCCTTTGCCGATCGGACCGTGCAGAAATGTTGCGGATGGAGAAAACGGAATGGTCTCGATTGTCTTTCGCGTGCGTAACCGCAGTTGCAATATCTGGATTTTCATGCGGGTATCGGCTTGTTGGTGCGCAAGGAGACTATCTCCGGGAACGTGTCGTAGATGAACTTCATAAGGTTCGTCGCGCTGAGGTCTACATTGCGCTTCAATGATCGGGCGCGCCGCGCGGTGGCTTCAAACAATGGCTCCTGAATAAGAGCTTCCGAGACGCGATGACCCTCGTCCGTCAACGAGATCACAATCGTTCTGCCTTCGATCGACAGCGAGATCAAATCCTTGGCTGCCAAAACGTTAAGAATGTCTCGATACCGATGATCCCACGGCCCAAATCGATAGCGAACCATCTGGGATTCAACGCTGTATCGCTCGTGGTCTTCCAGCTGGACGTCGTGCGTCGACTTCCCCCTCGCGATCAGGGCGCGTTCCAACATAAGCGGGTATCGAATAAGGAAGTCAAGCTTTGCGAGCTTTGTTATGCCCTCTATCGGGCCGCCGTCTGTGCCTTCAGAAAAGGCCCGGAGTAGAACGAGAATGCGGGCCTCGTGTAGGTCGGACGAACGGTCAAGATCTGCAATTGCTTGAACGAGGTTCATTTCTCATCCTCCCAAGGTCTGTCCTTACTCCACTGCACCGTGCATTCAGAAGTCAGAGCATAAGCCACCCCTTCGAGATGTTCGTCCGAACACTCGTACAGTTGTGCTCCCGCTTGCCGGCGATCACGGAGTCGCTGCCGCAATTCGTCAAGCATAGACAGCCCGAACGCCGGGCCTCTGTCTTTGGCAAGCTCAAAGGCGCGCGCAGAGTCGCTGAGAACGAGCGATCTTATGTGGCTGTACTGCTGCAATCCTTTTTCATGCCCATACTTCTGTGTCCATGCGATACCAAGATACTCAGCTTTATCGCGCAAATCGACCGCCGAATTACGCGAGATGGCCGAGAATCCACCGGCGTCCAGCTTCTTTTCAAGGAGCTCGCTGCTGCCGCCGCCCGGTCGGACAAGGGAGGCCGGGTTGGCGCTTAAGGGCGCCACGGCGTTGATGCCTGCCTCGAGCACAGAAAGGAGTCGTGTTCGGTCGAATTTTTTTCCATCCAGTCGCGCTTTCAGTTCTGTGGCACAGGGCGCAATGCTGGCGGGCAGGTATGCGGGCAACACGTCTTCATGGCCGAGCGACGATGCTCGGCAGCATTCGTCCGAGAGGAAGACCGCTGCTCGACGCACAGCGGGAAAGGTCAGATCGTGGGCGCGTGCCCAGATACTGGTTAGGGTTTCGATCAGACGCACCTGCACGTCCGCCAACTTGGGCAATGCATCATCGGCGTTAGTCTTTCCCAGCGCGTGTTGTGCGATACCCTGATCGCAATTGGCCGCTTTAGCAATTTTTTTAACGAAACGCGTGATAACCGCCGGGCATGCGGCCGTACTATTCGCCATTCGAATTTCGCGCAGAATATGCTGAATGTCTTTCCCGTTTCCACTCACGTAGAGCGGGTGATTGGAGAGAAAGCGGTAGCCACGAAATTTGCCGGGAAACTGGATTTCGAGTTTGCAGAACCGGACGAACGATTTGATTACTGCCTCGTCGTCGGATTTCCATGAAGGCTGAGTAATGTCGCGTGTCTTGATCTGGAGACCGTCGAAAGTTCCATCCTTGCGTTTCACGAGCACGTCCTCGTGATGTTCGCAGAATACCTCATGCGTGCCCTGGGTTTCGTCCAGCAGTAGACAGCAAATAATCGCCGCGTACGTCCATTGATATCGAAACCGGCGTGCAATTTCGTCGCCTGGGTCGCCCGTTGCCGGCACTACGTCAGGACCGAGAACGCTGCTCATTATTGGTCTCTCTATGTGCGGACTCCACAGCTCTACGGCTGCGCTTAGCCAGTCGGCCGAAGTCCTTGGATTTTGCCGGTATTGTAAAGCAGCCCTGTGTGGACGGCGCTAGACTCGTACGCTTGTACATTGCAGAGGCCCCGCCGAGACAGCGCCGTAAGTTCAGGACGCGAGAATGAGCAAGTCACGAGTCGCCAAATTGTCGCTTGCCGAAGCCTTGTCGCAGGGATATGCAAGCAGGCCTTCGATCGCTCCCCATTTTTCAGCAATTGCAGCGAGCGGGGAGCTATCTTTTAGGCGGCCAAGTAAGTCGACGGCAGCATCGACAATTATCAAATTACGCCTTTTTATAACTTTACATAATCTTATTTATCAAAAAAAATAATGTACGATTTTTTGGTCAAAAAATATTAAATACGTGTTGAATATCGCTGTTAATCGATCAACTATTTCGTCAATTCTTGATAATGCAGAGTTATGGCCATTGAAAAACAGAACTCCCCGGCTTGTTCCCGACTGATCGAGTCGGGGGCGGCTCATCGGGCGAGCGCCTGCGACCACGTGGTTGGTTGAACCGCGTGGGTGAATTTCCGGCATATAGGAGCCATTTTGCTTTCGACGCAATGGCGACAGCTGGAGCGCTGCCGCTCAAGCTGTCGCCCCAGGAATGGGGACATAAGGACGACGCGAGGACGACGTAATAAGGGAAATTGCTCGCTCGCCCTGCAACACGCGTGGCGCACGCAGAACAAAACGATCGGCGACATTGACGAGGTAAAGTGGGTAGAGCAGCCGGAGACACCGCCCGGTCACGCGCGTGCCAGCTGGAGCCAGGGCGCACCCGAGTGCCCGCCGTCCTCGCCGGATCCGGCGGCCCACGATGCGCAGCCATGCAGAGAAGCGGCTAAGGCAGCTTTCACTCTCGCCCCGCCCGTCGGCACCCTTGAACGCCCTCGCGGCTCGTGCAATTTGCCTCGGACAAACGCCTCGGGTATCGTGATAGCCCCGCCATGCTCCCCGCGTCGGCGGGAAGACAGGCAAACTCTGAGAGGATGAATATGAACAAGCAAGAACTGGTTGACGCTATCGCATTGGCCGTCGGCACGAGCAAAGCCGCCGCCGGCGAAACCATTGACGCGTTTGTCGATGTCGTGACGCAAGCCGTCGCTGGTGGCCACGGAGTTCAGCTGGTCGGTTTTGGCACCTTCAGCACCGGCCAACGTGCCGCGCGCACTGGTCGCAACCCGAGGACAGGTGAAACGCTGCAAATTGCGGCTGCAAAAACCGTCAAATTCACCGCGGGTAAAGCGTTCAAGGATTCAGTGAATTCGTGAGGGCGCTCGGCGTATCACTGGGGCTTTGCGCAACCCTATGCCAAGCGGCGGCGAAGCAGTGGCTCGGCGCTTCAACACGTGGGGCAGGGGTGGCGTCGCTCAAAACAGTTGATCGTCAAGCGGCAGCAGATTCGTCCACTTCACGGCACTGCGCCGCTCGACGCCGTCGCGGTGAATCGATTTGATCATGACTCGTTGGCCGCGCGCCTCGCCGAGCACTTCGGCAATGCGGTCGCCGTATCGCACGAGTGTTCCGCGGGCTGGTCGACGGCGAATGCTGGGTCGGGTGCGTTTCGTCGGCATCGCGCAAGAAGGATTTTTGGAACACGTATGATTATGCCCATTGCGGCGCATGCAATGCGTCTACTGGCCATTGTCTCTGTCGTGTTTTCCAAGTCCTAGGTTTTGTTATGCGCCGAATCGTTGTGCGTCGCTCACCCGTTCATGGCCGGGGCGTGTTCGCTTTAGCAAAGATCCGGTCCGGGGAGTTACTCGTCGAATACAAAGGTGAAGTGACCTCCTGGCGCGTCGCAAGCCAGCGCTATCAACGCAACGGGGCAGAGGATGGCCACACGTTTTTCTTTGGGCTGGACGACCGATACGTCATCGACGGTGCACGTGGCGGGAATTCTGCACGTTGGCTCAACCATTGCTGCGAGCCGAACTGTGAGACGGAGCAAGAAGGGCGTCGTGTGTTTGTCCGGGCGCTCACCGACATCACGGTTGGCGAAGAGTTGTTCATCGACTATCCACTCGACATCAAAGGCCGGCGCACGGCGGCTGTCAAAAAGCTGCATGCTTGTCGATGCGGCGCGCGGCACTGCCGAGGTACGATGCTCGCCCCGCGGTAAGTCTGACAGGAGTACTGGCGGTTGTCGCGCGTTTCCCACTTGAAGACGCAATCGCGAACCTCGGGTGTCGACGGAAAGGATTGGCGCGTTTTTCATAAAGCCATGTAGGCAAAGAACTGTGCTATTAGGAAAAGGATAGTTATCTTAATAGCTAAAATATTTTTTGGGGTTTGCAAAGCACAACCGCACCTGGGAGGCGGCTGCTAAGGCCGATGAATTGAGCGGCCGGCGATTGCGTCGGCCGAGCAAGCAAGCAGGGCCGCGCCAATTTCGGCGAATGCCAGCCGAGTTGGTCGAGCCCCCCGGTATCGGCGGTCAACCACTGCCAAAAGCCCGTCACCGTCATTGGCCGTGTCGCTGTCTCCATCTGCCAACCTTGCTTCGATGATCAACCGGATAGCTTTCTCCCGCCGTTGCGATATCGATCGTACTCCACACGAAACAGGTGTCGCGCAGAAATCAAGATTTTCTGTCTCGGCGAGCCTCCCAGCTTTCGCACGCTCTCGCCATCGTTGCTGCCCGATGCATTTGCGGTGCCGCGGCTTTCTGGTGCGCCGAGATGCGGCGGAGCGAGAATCGCCCGTTGAAAACCGCGACCTTGACTTGCGCCATGCAATGCGTCACTTCGTCAGCCCAGCGCATTTACCGCTTCTTGGCCAATAGGTGGCTGACGACCTTGGTTTGCTGTAGCCTCGGCGATGCTGCTGATCGGCAGGTCCTTGCTTGGCACAGCGACTCAATGACGATCCGTGAAGGGGCGCTCGCGTCAGCACCTTGTGGTAGGAGCATGACGGCTTGACGCATTCAAAAGTTGGTATGCAAGTCGCACAGATCTTCATTTGCTAATAGGGTTCGAGAGTAGTTCAATTGGTATCTCGAACGATTGAACCGAGCTCACTAATGACGCGTTTTATCATCACGTCGTTTCTGATTCCAATAAAACCGGATGTTGCTGTTCTTGTTTTTCGGCGTTACTGGCATGGCTGCCGCGGACAGCCAAACGTCACATATCACCGATCTGGTTCGAGCCGATCGAATTGTTGCTCTTCCAGGTGAATTGGTACGGTGTCGGCCATGCAGTTTTGATACAGACGCTTGAGAAATATGAATATTCTTCTGCGTGCCCTCATTGATGACGGCAGCTCAGGAAGTACCCGGGCGGCGCAATCGTGGCACCGGCCACTCCATCGAATCCGTCGGAAGTCATATAGGGACAGCCATGCCAATCGTGCACATTTCGCTCATTGAAGGACGTGACGATGCCACTGTGAAAGCGTGCATCAAAGCAGTCGCACGCACGATCCACGAAACGCTCGGCGCGCCGCTCGCATCCATCCGGGTCATTGCGACGGTCGTGCCTGCAACGCACTGGGCCGTAGGCGACCAGACCAAGGATGAGACCGCTGCAGCTGCTCAACAGCAGGAGGAGAGATGACGCCCCAGCTTATTGAGCAAGCTGCGAACGCGTTATTCGATGCCGCGCGCACCGGTCAATTCATCGCGCCGTTGAGAGAGACGTATGAGCAACTCAGCATCGAATCTGCGTACGCCGTGCAACGCTTCAACACTGACCGGCGGTTGAAAGAAGGACACCGGTTGGTGGGTTGCAAGATCGGGCTGACATCGGTCGCGGTACAGAAGCAACTCGGCGTGGATCGTCCCGATTTCGGGATGCTCTTCGACGAGATGGCCTATGGCGACGGTGAACCGATTCCTGCATCGATCCTCACGCAACCGAAGATTGAAGCCGAGGTGGCGTTCGTGATCGGCCGAGATATCACTGTGCCGAATCCGGGCCCGCTCGATGTGCTCGACGCGATCGAGTACGCACTGCCGGCGCTTGAAATCGTGGGAAGCCGGATTGCGAAATGGGACATTCGTATCACCGACACCATTGCAGACAACGCGTCGTCGTCGGCGTTCGTGATCGGCAACAGCCCGCGCAAGCTATCGGAATTCGACTTGCGTTTGTGCGGCATGGTGATCGAACGACGCGGCGAGCCGGTCTCGGTCGGGGCGGGCGCGGCCTGCCTCGGTAATCCATTCAACGCAGTCGTCTGGCTCGCGCGCACGATGGCCGGCTTAGGCACGCCACTTAAAGCCGGGGATCTCGTATTGTCTGGCGCACTGGGTCCGATGGTCCCGGTCACCCCTGGCGACATCTTTGAAACCCGCATCAATGGACTCGGTTCCGTGCGGGCTGTGTTTGAACACGACTTGGGCGAGGCACGCTGATGAGCAACATTCTCGACTACGCAACGCTCCTCGACGACGCCGCGCGCAACGCCCAAGAAGTCGCCCAGTTCGACGCTGAAGGCCGCTTGTCGCTCGACGACGCTTACGCCATTCAAGCGGCGTCCATTGATCGCCGGGTGACGCGCGGCGAGCATCGCGTCGGTGTGAAGATGGGTTTCACAAGCCGCGCGAAGATGGTCCAGATGGGACTGTCGGATGTGATCTGGGGACGCCTGACGGCGGGCATGCAGATTGAAGAGGGGACGGCTGTCGACTTCTCGCGTTTCGTGCATCCGCGCGTTGAACCGGAGATCGCGTTCGTCCTCAAGCGTCCGCTTTCCGGCAATGTCACCGCTCCCGAAGCGCTCGCGGCAGTGGAAGCCATTGCGCCGGCGCTGGAGATCATCGATTCGCGCTACAAGGACTTCAAGTTCACGCTGCCGGAAGTGATCGCAGACAACGCTTCGTCGAGCGGGTTCGTGATCGGGCCATGGTGCAGTCCGCAAATTGATTTCGGCAACCTCGGGTTGACGCTGAACATCGATGGACGCGTGGTGCAGGTCGGCTCGACCGCGGCCTTGCTTGGCCATCCATTGCGCTCGCTGGTCGCAGCCGCGCGGCTGTCCGCGCTTGCGGGCGAGCCCTTGCAGGCGGGCTGGATTGTCATGGCAGGGGGCGCCACGCCCGCCGAATGGATCAAGCCGGGCCAGTACATCGCAGTCGAGATGGAACGCCTTGGGAGCGCTGGCTTTCATGTGAAGAATTAACCAAGACGGCAACCCCGAAACCTTTAGCTGCGGGCATGGGAAACAGCATGAACAGAAAAGTGAAAGTGGCAATCATCGGACCGGGCAATATTGGCACCGACCTGATGATCAAGGTGATGCGTAACAGCAAGCATCTGGAGATGGGCGCGATGGTGGGTGTGGACCCCAAGTCCGACGGCCTCGCCCGTGCGCAGCGGCTCGGCGTGGCGACGACGGCCGAGGGCCTGGACGGCTTGCTTGAGCTCGACGTATTCAAGGACATAGACATCGTCTTTGATGCAACATCAGCCGGCGCCCACAAGCGTCACAACGATGTCCTCCAGGCGCATGGCGTCCAGGTGATCGACCTGACGCCCGCGGCGATCGGCCCGTATGTGATCCCGGCGATCAACCTCGAAGCCGAGAACGCGGCCAACATGAATATGGTCACGTGCGGCGGTCAGGCGACCATTCCGATCGTCGCTGCCGTCTCGCGAGTAGCGAAGGTGCATTACGCGGAAATCGTGGCGTCAATATCGAGCAAGTCAGCAGGCCCCGGCACGCGTGCAAATATCGATGAGTTCACTGAGACGACGCGCAGCGCAATTGAAAAGCTGGGCGGCGCCACGCGCGGCAAGGCGATCATTGTGCTGAATCCCGCCGAGCCGCCGCTCATCATGCGCGACACAGTGTTCGTGCTGTCGGACCTCGTGGATCAGGCGGCGCTGCTTGCGAGCATCGAGGCAATGGTCGCGAGCGTACAGGCCTATGTGCCGGGTTACCGTCTGAAGCAGGAAGTCCAGTTCGATGTGATGGATCCGTCGAAGCCGCTGAACATGCCGGGTCTGGGACCCATGCATGGACTCAAGACATCGGTGTTTCTCGAAGTGGAGGGCGCGGCGCACTACTTGCCGTCGTACGCGGGCAATCTTGACATCATGACTTCCGCCGCGCTCGCTTGCGGTGACATGATGGCGCGTCGCCGCATGGAAGCCGGTGTGGCCCGTGGCGATCGGAAAAATCAGGAGACTGTGCAATGACGACAAAAAAACTTTATATCTCCGACGTCACGCTGCGCGACGGCAGTCACGCGATTCGCCATCAATACAGCATCGCGAACGTCAAGGCGATTGCGCAGGCGCTGGATGTAGCGGGCGTCGACAGCATCGAAGTGGCACATGGCGATGGTATCGAAGGCTCGAGTTTCAACTACGGGTTCGGCGCGCATAGCGACGTGGAATGGATTGCCGCTGCCGCTGAAAGCGTGAAGACAGCGAAGATCGCAACGCTGCTGATTCCTGGTATTGGCACCATCCACGACCTACGCAATGCATTCGATGCGGGCGCGCGCATCGTCAGGGTTGCAACGCACTGCACCGAGGCGGATGTATCGCGTCAGCATCTGGAATTCGCTCGCGAGCTGGGGATGGACCCGGTCGGCTTCCTGATGATGAGTCACATGACGACGCCGCAAAAACTTGCTGAGCAAGCCAAGCTGATGGAGAGCTACGGCGCGTCCTGCGTGTATGTGGTGGACTCGGGCGGTGCGTTGGGCATGAACGATGTGCGAGACCGTTTTCGCGCGTTCAAGGACGCGCTTAAGGCCGGGACGGAAACTGGCATGCACGCCCATCACAACCTGAGCCTTGGAGTAGCCAACTCGCTGGTCGCGATAGAAGAGGGTTGCGACCGTGTCGACGCAAGTCTGGCGGGCATGGGCGCAGGTGCGGGCAATGCGCCGCTCGAAGTATTTATCGCAGCCGCGGAGCGGCAGGGCTGGCACCACGGCTGTGACCTCTACAAACTGATGGATGCCGCCGACGACCTCGTTCGTCCACTCCAGGACCGGCCGGTTCGGGTGGACCGGGAGACGCTTGCGTTGGGTTACGCTGGTGTGTATTCGAGCTTCCTGCGTCACGCTGAAGTGGCGGCGAAACGGTACGACTTGAAGACGGTCGACATCCTCGTCGAACTCGGCAAGCGCAAGATGGTCGGTGGCCAGGAGGATATGATCGTCGATGTCGCGCTGGATTTGCTCAAGCAGGTTCCGCACGAGCAGAGCCATGACCTGCCGACGATGATTGGAGAGTAATAAGCGGGACTGAGCGACGGCAGTCTCCGGGCCGCTCACCTGCAATCTGTCAATCCTGACGTGCTGATCGACGTGGCGAGCCTGCCCCATTGTGCGTCGGCGATAAGCAGTAACCGGGTGTCCTCGGCTCGCTAATGCTGCGCTAGACCACAGCACGGCGGCGCAGCGTCAGGACTGGATGTCCATGCCATCGAAATGA
>Ga0302226_10000273_pt1 | contig 46660 bp, 41 predicted proteins | sample II_Palsa_E3_3_FD_193524 | JGI IMG/M metagenome (GOLD analysis project Ga0302226, IMG submission 193524) | Peat permafrost microbial communities from Stordalen Mire near Abisko, Sweden - II_Palsa_E3_3 | ecosystem: Environmental > Terrestrial > Soil > Palsa > Peat permafrost | place: Sweden...
CGGAGGTGTCCACGCCGGCCGAGTTGTCGATGAAGTCGGTGTCGACCAGGCCGCCGCCCAGCGCGAACTCGATCCGGGCGGCCTGGGTCAGGCCGAGGTTGCCGCCTTCGGCGATGACCCGAGCCCGCAGCTGCGACGCGTCGACCCGGACTGCCTCGTTGGACCGGTCGCCGCAGGCGGTATGGGGCTCGCTGCTGGCCTTGACGTAGGTGCCGACACCGCCGTTCCACAGCAGGTCCACCGGCGCGGTCAGGATCTGTGAGATCAGCTCGTCCGGGGACAGCGCCAGCGTGCCGTCACCGATACCGAGCGCGGCGCGGGCCGGTGGCGAGAGCGGCACCGACTTCGCGCTCCGCGGCCAGACCCCGCCGCCGGCCGAGATCAGCGACGGGTCGTAGTCGTCCCAGGACGAGCGGGGCAGCGCGAACAGCCGCTGCCGCTCGGCGAAGCTGGCGGCCGGGTCGGGATCGGGGTCGAGGAACACGTGCCGGTGATCGAACGCCGCGACCAGCTGAAGCTTGTCGGACAACAGCATGCCGTTGCCGAACACGTCCCCGGACATGTCCCCGATGCCGGCCACGGTGAACTCGTCGGTGGCCGGATTCAGGCCGAGCGTGGCGAAGTGGTTCTTCACCGACTCCCACGCGCCGCGCGCGGTGATGCCCATCTTCTTGTGGTCGTAGCCCTCCGAGCCGCCGGAGGCGAAGGCGTCACCGAGCCAGAACCCGTAGCCGGCGGCGATCTCGTTGGCCACGTCGGAGAAGGTCGCGGTCCCCTTGTCCGCCGCGACGACCAGGTACGGGTCGTCGCCGTCGTGCCGGACCACGTCGCGCGGCGGGTAGACCTGCTCGCGATCCACGTTGTCGGTGATGTCGAGCATGGCGCTGATGAACATCTTGTAGCAGGCCAGCACCTCGGCCTGATAGGCCTCACGGTCGGCGGGGTTCGGTAGCTGCTTGCACACGAACCCGCCCTTGGCGCCGGCCGGGACGATGACCGCGTTCTTGACCTGCTGGGACTTGACCAGACCGAGTACCTCGGTGCGGAAGTCCTCCCGCCGGTCGGACCAGCGCAGGCCGCCCCGCGCCACCCGGCCGAACCGCAGGTGCACCGCCTCCAGCCGGGGTGAATACACGAAGATCTCGAACTTGGGCCGTGGCGCGGGCAGGCCGGCCACCCGCTCCGGGTCGAGCTTGACGACAAGGTAGGGGCTGGCCTCGCGGTAGTAATTGGTCCGGAGGGTGGCGCCGATCAGCGCCAGGTAGGAGCGGAGGATCCGGTCGTGGTCGAGGCTCACCACCTCGTCCAGCTCGCCACGGATCTCCTCCACGATCGCCTCGCTGCGCTCCGCTTGGCCGCCCTCGTGGGCGGGATCGAACCGAGAGGCGAACAGGCGGGCCAGCAGCCGGGTCACTGTGCTGTTCGAGCGCAGCACCCGCTGGATGTAGCCCTGGCTGAACCGGGTCCCGGCCTGGCGCAGGTACCGCGCGTAGGCGCGCAGCACCACCACCTCGCGCCAGGTGAGCCCGGCGTCGAGGACCAGCGCGTTGAAGCCGTCATCCTCGATCTCGTTCCGCCACAGCGCGCACAGCGTCTGCTCGAACTGCTCCCGGCCGGCCTCGCCGGGCGGGCGCTGCCGCCAGGCGGTGGTCTCGGCGCGCAGGCCAAACTCGTAGATCCAGAACGGGCCGGAGTCGGCACCAAAGGCGTACGGATGCTCGTCGACCACCTCGACGCCCATATGCTGCAGCTGGGGCAGTACGTCGGACAGGATGACGGGGCTGCCCGACCGGTACACCCGCAGCCGCCAGTGGCCGTGGCCCGGGCGGCCGTCGTCGCGCAGCTGGACCGCGAACGTGTCATCGGACTCGCGCAGTCGCAGGACCCGGCTGAGGTCACCGACGGCGTCGGCCGCGGTCACGTCGGCCTTGTAGGTCTCGGGGATAGCGGCGACGAACTGATCCAGGATCAGCCGGGCCCGCTGCTCACCCAGGGTGCGCACCGCCTCCTCTTCCAGGTCCTCGTCCCACGAGCGGACCGCCGCGGCGATCCGCCGCTCCAACGCCGTGGCATCGACGGCGGGCACCGGCCGACCGCGCTCGCCACGCACGACGACGTGCAGCCGGGCCAGGGCCGACTCCCCCACCATCGCGCTGTAGTCGAAGGAGGCCCCGCTCAGGGCGGTCCGCAGGATCTCCTGGACCTGCAGCCGCACGGCGGTGGTGTACCGGTCCCGGGGCAGGTAGACCAGGCAGGACATGTACCGCCCGTAGGCGTCCCGGCGCAGGAACAGCCGGGTCTGTTTGCGCTCGCGCAGCCGCAGCACGGCCGTGGCGATCTCGGTCAGCTGGCGGGTGGAGATCTGGAACAGCTCCTCGCGCGGATAGTTCTCCAGGATCTCGATGAGGTCGTTGCCGTCGTGGCCTTCGGGAGTGACCCCGGCCCCGGCCAGCACGTCGGCCAGCTTGCCGCGCAGCACCGGGATGCGGGCGATGCTCTCGGTGTAGGCGGCGTGCGTGTACAAGCCGAGGAACCGCCACTCCCCGACCACCCGGCCGTCCCGGCCCAGCTTCTTGACCGACACGTAGTCGAGGTACTTGGACCGGTAGACGGTGGACCGGGAGTTGCCCTTGGCCAGCACCAGCCGGTGCGGATCGCGGGCCTTGGCCCGGATGTCGGCGGGCAGCGCCGCGAACGAGTCCGAGCCCTGCCGGTCGTGGCGCAGGAAGCCGAGCCCGGTGCCAGGGACAGCCCGCAGCGCCTCGCCGTCATCCCCCGGCACCAGGTCGTACTCGCGGTAGCCGAGGAAGATGAAGTGCCTGTCGGTGAGCCAGCTGAGCAGCTCGCCGGCTTCAGTGTCGCTGCCGGTCAGGGTCTGCGGCTGGGTGCGCCCCGGCAGCGGTGCGCCGGGCCCGTCCCCGGCCATGGCGACGGCCAGGGAGGCCGCGGCCGCGATCATCTTGGGCTGGTCTTCGACGGCGACCCGCACGTCGTCCAGGACGCGGCGCAACCCGGCCGCGAAGTCGGGCAGCGGGACCCGGTCCCCCAGGCTGGCGAGCTCGACGTGGATCCAGGACTCGGTGATCACCCCAGGCTCCGCCTGGGCACCGTTGACACTGCCGGACACGTCGTGCAGCACGCCGGTAACGTCCCGGCGCACCACCAGCCGCGGGTGCAGGAGCAGCGTGATGTCGGCCTGATGCCGGTTCAGCTCCATGGTCACCGAATCGACCAGGAACGGCATGTCGTCGGTGACGATGTCGACCACGGCCCGGACCGGGCCGAGCCCCACCACCGCGCTGCCTGGGCTATCCGCGGGCCCGGTATCGGCGCCACGGACGCGGACCAGGGCCCGGCCCTGCGGGCGCCCCGCGGCGAGGACCGCGTGCTGGGCGGCGACCGCGGCGATCCGGTCCGGGCCGTACGCGGTGAGGTCCTCCGCGGGAACGTGCCGGTAGTAGGAGCGCAGGTATCTGCTCAGATTACCGACGCCGCCATCGGCACCCGGGGCCTTGGCCAGGTAGTGTGCCGCCTCATCCAGCACATCGTGGTTCGCTTCGTCCGCAGTGTCCGACATCGCCGTCTGTTCCCCATGTGTCCACGCGCCGCGGCTCGGGGGCGGCGCGACATCCCGGCGAGCACCGTACCGTCGTAAAGTTACGACCCGGTTTCTCTATGTAACCGTGCTCGGTTCTGCGCGCGGGCGCTGTGCAGTAGAACGTTCCACCGCACAGCCATCTACACTATCTCTGCTGGCCACCTTCTTGGCTCCCGTCGGGGGCGAAGTACGGCAGTACGTCCGGGTTGGCCAGCGCGTCCGGGTCGACGGCGTCGGCGGCCGGAGTGCCCTGCAGGATCTTGCGCACCGGCACCTCGAGCTTCTTGCCGGACAGCGTGCGCGGGATGCCGGGCACCTGGTGGATAGCGTCGGGGACGTGCCGGGGGGACAGCTTGCCGCGCAGGGCCGCGCGCAGCCGGCCGGTCAGATCCCCGTCGAGCTCCTGGCCGGGCTCGAGGGTGACGTACAGCACCAGCCGCCCGTCCCGGCCGAGCTGACCGGTGTCGACCACGAGGCTGTCGGCTACCTCCGGGAACGCCTCGACGACCCGGTAGAACTCGCTGGTGCCCATCCGGACGCCGCCGCGGTTCAGCGTCGCGTCCGACCGCCCGTAGATGACACATCCGCCGTCGGGCAGGATCTTGATCCAGTCGCCGTGCCGCCACACGCCGGGGAAGTCCGCGTAGTAGCTGTCGCGGTAGCGCGTGCCGTCCGGGTCGTTCCAGAAGCCCACCGGCATCGAGGGCATCGGCTCGGTGATGACCAGCTCACCCACCTCGCCGATCACCGGCTTCCCGTCGGCGCTGAACGCCTCGACCGCCGCCCCGAGGCAGCGGCCCGCGATCACGCCCGACCGGACCGGCAGCAGCGTGCTCGGCCCCACGAAGCCGGTACACAGGTCGGTGCCGCCGGAGAAAGAACCCAGGATCAGATCGCTCTTGACGTCCCGGTAGACCCACTGGAAACCCTCGGGCGGCAGCGGCGATCCGGTCGAGCCCAGCCCGCGCAGCGCGGAAAGATCCAGCTCACGTCCGGCGGTCAGGCCGGCCTTGGCGCAGGCGAGCAGGTAGGGCGCGCCCACCCCGAAGTAGCTGATCTGCTCCTCGGCGACGATCCGCCACAGGGCGTCGGTACCCGGGAACGTGGCGCTGCCGTCGTAGGCCACCACGGTGGCCCCGGCCAGCAGGCCGCCCGCGAGGAAGTTCCACATCATCCAGCCGGTCGTGGTGTACCAGAAAAACACGTCCCCGGGCCCCAGGTCCTGGTGGAACGAGAGGGTCTTGAGATGCTCCAGGACGATGCCGCCGTGACCGTGCATGATCGGCTTGGGCAGGCCGGTGGTGCCCGAGGAGTACAGCACCCACAGCGGATGATCGAACGGCACGTCGGTGTAGTCCGGCTCGGCCAGCGTCGGCGGGTTGGCGCCGGGCTGGCCCAGGTCGTCCCAGTCCAGGACCTGGGCCGTCGGCGCCCCGGCCAGTGATTCTCCGGCCCCGCCGCCGACCATCACCAGCGCGGCCAGGCCGGGCAGTTCGGCCGCGATCTGCTGGACCACGTCGTCCCGGCGAAATTCCTTGCCGCCGTAGGAGTAGCTGCCCACGGCGATGAGCACGGAGGGCTCGATCTGCGCGAACCGGTCGATGACGCTGGAGGCGCCGAAGTCCGGCGAGCACGAGGACCAGATTGCGCCGATGCTGGCCGCGGCCAGCAGGCCGATGATCGCGTGCGGGCCGTTCGGCAGCAGGCCGACCACCCGGTCTCCCTGGTTCACCCCCAGTTCCCGCAGCGCCCCGGCGACCCGGGCTACCTCGGCGGCCAGGGCGCCGTAGGTGAGACGCCCGCCACCGTCTCGTTCATTGCGATAGATCAGGGCCACCCGGTCGGGATCGGTCCGTGCGGTCCGCAGCGCGTTACGGGCGTAGTTGATCCTGGCGCCGGGGAACCAGCGCACGTCGGGCTGGGGACCGCCGTCCAGGACGGGCCCGGGCCCGCGCTCGCCCAGTACGTCGAAGTAGTCCCAGATGGTCGCCCAGAAATCGCCCGGTTGGCGGACCGACCAGCGCCACAGCGCGTCGTAGCCATCCAGGTCGAGGCGCCGCTCGGCCGCCAGCCAGCGTAGGTAGACGGTGACCCTGGCCCGGTCCGTGACCGCGGCCGTAGGGGTCCACAGCACGTCGCCGTAGCCCGGCTCCAGCAAGCCGGCCGCCGTGGTCCCGGCTCCGGCCGTACCACTGCCTTCATCTTTGATGGCCATAACCTCAGCATTCAGCCTGCCAGGCCGGGTGGCAACGCCGGGTAGGTCACACGGCTATTTCTCGGCTTCGGCTCCCTTGCCCGGCCAGAAACCAGTGAGCTTCCGGGTCACGGTGGCGGCGCCCCGGTCCGTTGCCGCCTTGACCAGGGCAAAAATTGCGCCCTGCAGGGTCGCGGCGACCAGCACCTCACCCCAGCCGCGCTGGGCGTCGGTCGCATCCGGAGTTTCGTCCTCGTGCGCCGCCAGCTTCCAGATGCGCTTGAAGAGGGCGCCGGCCACAATTCCGCCCAGCACGCTGACCAGGATGCCGACCGGTTTGTACAAGATCTTCAAAATGATCATTTACGTCTCCTCCGGCTGAACACGATGAAGCCCACCACCACGACGGCCCCCGCTGCCGCCACCGCAGCGACCAGTCCGCGGCGCTGCGAGGTCACCGTGGACGCCCGCTGGGCAGCGTGCCGGGCGGCGCGCTGCACGGGCTCCGGCGTGGCGTCACGGACCGCACCGCCGACGGCGGCGGCCCGGGCCTGGATCTGGTCCCGGGCGGGGCCCCCGGTCTGCGCGGCCGCGGTCTTCGCATCCGAAGTCTTGCCGGCCAGCTGGCTGCGCGCCTGCCCGACACGCGCGGTAGCCTGATCCTTGGCCTGGGCCGCCGTGTCTTTCACCTGGGCGGTCTTGTCCTTCAGCCGATCGGACAGCTGGCCGACGCGCTCTTTGGCCTGCGCCTTGACGTCAGCCTTCGCCACCAGTGCTTCCACGGTCTCGCCGAGCTGATCACGGGTCCGCTCAATCTCCTGCCGGATCTGCTGCGGGTCGTCCGGCGGCTCGGCGCCGGGGGTCACGTCTCCCGCAGGCTGGTCTGTGGTCATCGGTGGGCCTTCTCCTTCACCTCTTGGACATCGGCCTGCACGCTGCCGATGGCCTCCTTGGGAACCGGGGGCGTGGCCTTGGTCAGGCGGCTCTTGCCGATCAGGGCCGCGATGCCGGAGACGGCGAGCAGGGCCGCGCCGACGATGAGCGCGGCCAGCCAGGCCGCGACCACGCCGCTGATCGCGATGATCGCACACGCCAGCAGGCAGCCGATCGCGTAGAGCGCGACCAGGCCACTGCCGGCGAACGCCCCGGCGCCGATCCCCAGCTGCTTGCCCTTTTGGGTCATCTCCACCTGGGCCAGCTTGATCTCGTCTTGGGCCAGCTTGATCTCGTCGCGGACCAGCCGGGGCACCAGCTCGGTCAGTTCCTTGACGAGTTCACCGGCGGAACGCTCCCGCGGTTCGGCCGGCCCGACGATGCCTGCGCTCTGTTCCATGTACTCCACCCTTCGCTAACGCGTGGGTGCCTCTACCCCTCGATCATCGGCCATAACGCGCCGCGGGCCAATGCCGGTCACGGGCGCGTGAGCCGGTCGACCTCGGCCGCCACCAAGTCGGCGTCGGTCAGATCGGCCAGCACCACGTCCGCGCCCGCGGCGCGCAACTCAGCCGTGGTGGAGCGCCCGGTGGCCACGGCGGCCGAGCCGGAGCCGCCCATCCGGGCCGCCTCGACGTCCCGCACCGAATCGGCGACGTAGACGCAGGCGTGCTCGTCCGCGGTGAACTCGTACTTCTCGGCGGCCCGCTGCCGGACGACCCGGACCAGGGCGCCCTTGGGGTAGGACTCGGAGCCGTAGCCGCCGATGCCGAAGTCGAAGAAGCCCTCCAGCCCGAAGGTACGCAGCTTGAGCAGGGCGTTCGGCTTGCTGGTGCCGGTCAGCACGGTCTGCACGACGCCGTCGAGCTTGGCCACCGCGGCCAGCGCGTCGCGGGCCCCCGGCATCGCCTGGCCGCGAGTCCGCAGCTGGTCCCGGCGGGCCGCGAGCGCGGTGGCCAGCTCGCTGCCGAACGGGGCCAGCAGCTGCTCAGAAGGCCCGACGGCGCTGACGTCGACCCCGTTGAGGGCGAGCGCGTCGAAGAAGATCTCCGATTCGGACCGGCCCGCCATCTGCGGCAACCGGATCAGCGGCCGGCCGGTCACGGTGCGGAACGCCTCGGCATAAGCGTCCCGTGTCACCCGTGTCACATCGACCAGCGTGAGGTCGATATTCCAAAGGACCAGGCGGTGAATGATGCCTCCGCTCCTGGGCTACTGCGGTTTCAACCCATGTGGGGATAGCTTCGCCGTTCAGGCCAGTCCAATTCGGTACGGAACAGGCTGCCGGCTGAGGCAATCTATCGCGATTCAGTCCAGATCGGTTCAGCGCTGGCCGCCTTGTGCCTGCTGGTCACCCAGCGGACAGCGACCCTCGAAAGGACCGGGCATTCCACGTTCCAGCCCACCGAGGATGATCCGGCTGTCTGCATCATCATCGATGAGGTCGACGAGATCGTAAAGCACGTACCCAACGCGGGTCGGGACCTGGATTTCCTCGCCGGTAAGCAGCGGAAAGCCGCGGTGTGCCTGGTGCTGGCCACTCAGCGGGCCGTCATCTCGGCGCTCGGCGGCGGCGGGGTCCGCGCCAACATGAGCGAGACGCTCGTCGGCAAGACCGTCAGGGCCAGTGAATCCCGGCACGCCACCGGGGCGGAGAAAGAAATCCCTGACATCCGCGAGTATTCCAAGGGCGCGCCCGGCTACTTCCAGGATTGGGACCAGCACTCCGGTGTCATCGCTGGGCGGGGCCGGGCGTTCCTGCTCGGCAAGCCCCCCGACGAGCTCGCGTATATGAAACGGCTCGTCGCGGCCCGGCGTGATTTGCGGGATTGGGGTATCCGGGACTTGCCGCCGCTGGCCCTGGACGACGACCAGGCCGAGGCCGCCCCGGCGGGCGCTACTGACGAAACGGCGCAGCAGATCACTGGCTTGCGGGGCAGGCTCGCCAGTATCACCGAGACCGCCACCCAGACCGCGCCCCAGACCGCGCCGCCCCCTGCCGGGAAAGGGCCCCTTCCCACGGTTCCCGGCGTGCCCCAGAAGGTCATGGCGGCCCTGTACCCGCTCCTTGCTTCCGGCCGCACATCAGCCGCAGAGGCAGGCCTGGCCCTGGGTGTGTCGAAGACCGTCGCGTACGAGTACCTCGCCGCGATGCGCACGTACGGGTACGCCGAGGTCACCGGAGGCGGCCGGTCCTCCGGCTGGCAGCTCCCGGAACGCCCAGAGGTGCCCGAAGACAAGCGGGCCGAGGTCGATCGGCACATCGCGGCCGGGAGACCATCGGCCGGTACGAAACGCTCGAAGACCTCGCCCAGGCTGCCCACGATGGCCTCGTCGACGTCGACGAGGACCTCGCCCAGGTGCTGGAGGAGGTCCGCCGGATAGCCGACCGGAAGCGGCTCTCAGTGGTCCCCAGCGCACCAGATGGCGACGGAGAGTGACCGTGTATTCGTTCGCCTATTCGTTCGCGGGAATCGTTCGCTTTCGTTCGCGGCCCTGCTTAGCAAGGGGCGGCGAACGAATAGCGCGGCCCGCGCACCCGTCCCCTTCTTTGACAGCACTGCGTAACGAAAGGACCTGATCATGAGCGGTTACGAGGAGCAGCTGCACACGGGCGCGGAGATGCTGGAGGAGACCAGCGAACTGGCCGCGGCCGTCACCGCGATCCTGGACGGCGCGGCGGGCGCGGGCCTCGATCCGCGCGCCATCATCAGCCTGCGGGCCGCCATCACCGAACTTGACCCGGCCGGCGGCGCCCCGCCCGGTTATCAGGCGGGCAGTCGCACCGACCGGCGCCCCGGCAGCGGGTATGGGTCGGACGCCGAGTTCCTCGAGGCAGTCAGCGATGCCGAAGACCAGGCCCTCGACTGGCTCCGCGACACCGGGCAGCTTCAGGAACAGGTCATCGCCGCGCTCGATGTGGCACACGACGACCGGGACCGCGCCCAACGGGACCTGCAAACCGCCCGGCAGGACCTGGCCGCCGCGTACGCCATGCCCACCAAGAAAGACTGCGACGGCCGCCACGGCCGCAAGGCCGCCGCGATCACCGCCGCCGAGGCAGCCATCGCCGCCGCGGAGGAACGGATCAGGGACGCCGAACGGCGCATCGGCATCTGCGAGGACACCACCGAGATCCTGGACTCGCTCACCCGCCGCCTTCAGGCCGCTTTGCAGGCGCTCCGCCAGGTGCCACACGACCTCGGCGAGGTCTACGAACTGGTCTACGCGTTCATCCGCCGCGGCGGGAAGATGCCCCGCCCCGGAAGGTGGATCACCGGGGAGACCCCGGTTCCCGCCTGAGACCCGGGCGGGCGCCAGCCAGCCACGACTTCCGCGCCCGCCCGCACCAACCCCAACCCCGTCAGGGAGGCATCATCATGGCCGCTGAGGCGTCGCGTCTCGCCGTGGTGGAATACGACGCGTCGCTCGCGGCCGAGGACGACGCGTCGCGCAGGCCTCGGGGCGACGCGTCGCACCCGGGCGGGACGCGACGGCTGTGCGCCTGGTGCCGCGGGCCGATCCCGGAGCGGGCCCGCCGCGACGCGGTGTGCTGTTCAGTGCGCTGCCGCCAGGCCCGGGCCGACGTGTCGCCCTCGAGGCAGACACGACGGATCAGCAAACGGACGTCATGGGCGGATAACAAGCTCCCGCGCGGTCCGGACGCTAGCGACTTAGGGGGCGGCCTCCGGACCGTGCGGGCACCCACGGGCGGGGCTAAACTCGCCCGGTCCACCTGATCCAGCCTTTCCAGCCTTTCCATCAGGTCGACCAACTGCATCGCCTTAACTTCCGTTCCACCGCCATCCAGCCGGACCCGCCACATCGGGTCATGCTCATACGGCGGGAAGAACTCGGTATCGGGATGCAGCAACTGGTAACGCAGCTTCCGCGGCACCTGATCGTGAAGGTCAACAGCCCGTTCGCTCACCTCGCTCACCGCGGGTGCCTCTCTTCGGAGTAGTCGCGGATGATCGCGCTGCGCAACTCCGCCGGGGTCTTGCCGATTAATGTCCGGCCGTTACCGAGCCGCACAGCCCGCCACACCCCTAGTTCCTCGCGGACCTCGTAATACTCTCCCCATGTCAGCGTGAGGCTCTGCATCGCCTCGTCGCGTGCCTGGCTCTTCCGGTCTCCGATCCCTGTTTTGCCCATAACGGGTCACTTCCCCTCTGCTGTCCACACTCAAGTGCGCGGGCTGGAAGATCTAGGGAAAGAGGGCATTGCCAGGTGGGCCGGAAGACCCGAACCGGACTTTGTCCACGCTGGCCACGAAAAGGCGTCGGCCAGTCCCCACGGGGACTGGCCGGCTACTGGTGATATGCGAAGGGATCGGCGGCGGATATACGTAAACCGCTCCTCGCCGCGCAGCGGCTCCTTTTCGTGGCCCTCGCGCTGTTATGCCACAAATCGCAGCGCAACCGCTCAAGGCGCCTATCAGATCGCGTCATGTGAGATCGGCCAGGATCCGCTGACGGGGAACCCGGAAGACGACAACGACAGGTAGCGCCGATCCTTTCCCGCACGACTGAAGGAAGCTGACGATGGGATTTATCAAGGAAGTTAAGGCCGATACCGCCCGAAACCACGCCACTCGGGCACGCGAGGAAGGCCGCGGCGTATTCCTGTACCGCTTCGATGTCCCTTCCACAAGCTCCGGCTTCAGCCGGCCGGTTTCCGGCGCGGCCGAAGTCATCGAGGCGATCGAGCGGACCGGTTGGCGGCTCCAGCACGTGGCCTACGACGGGCACCAGTCGAAAAATGGGGCAGCGCTGCTGCTGTTCCGGTGAACAGCACGCATGGCGCGGCACGTGCCGCCAGGACAGGCCGAGATCAGCCTCCCGGGCGGTGTCGTAGCACGACTTGCCGATGCTGACCGCATCGGGCACCGTCACACGTCGCCAGGTGCCGGAGCGGGTGCGCGGCGGCGCGCAGGCAGGAACGAAATACGCCGCCTCGTACGGAATGGTATTTCCATAACCTGCCACGCGCTTATCGCCCGGCATTCCGTTTTGCCGCTTTCCATGGCATACAGAGCGAATCGTAGTTAGCCGCCACTACGTCAACCGGAATGGGCTGGCATGCGTCAATCAATCATGAGCCAGCAGCCGCCTTATGGCCAGCCTTCCTCTCAGCCACAGGACTACACCCGGCAGGCGATGCACCCCGCAGTGCAACCGGAGCAGCCAAAATTCATAGCGCGTGACCCTGAACTGGCCCAGCCCGCTCACCGCCAGACGGCGGGAAAGCATCAGCCCGCGGGGAAACGGTACGGGCTGACCGGCGCGGAACCGTTCTGGTATGTCCTCGGCTGCATCTACTTCGGTGCCGCGTACATGATGAAACTGCCAGCGAAGAAAGCCGCGAGTGAGATCCTCAGCGAACTGCAATTCGACGGTGGCGGGCCCAGCCGCGGTTACGGTCTGACCGGCGCCGGAACGTTCTGGTACATGCTGCTTTGCATCCTCGGCTTCGGTGGCGCCTACTTCGCCAAAGTGTCGGCTAAGAAGGGGATGTGGGAACTGGTTGCGATCCTGCAAGCCGCCCCCGCCGAACACGCTGAAGCGATCCACCGGGCCCTGCACGAACCAGCAGCGAGGCGACAAGGCTACTAACGGGGTGTGCGGCGACCGGCGCAGGATGGCGGAGCTTGGAGGCCGTGGGGCCCGGGCCACCCTTGGATCCCGAGGAGACTCAGCAAGGAGCGAAACTTCTACCCGAGTGACTTTGACGCCACCTGGCCGCCGCACACATCTATTAGGTCGGGGCATGGTGCTCCCTCGCGTGGTCTCAGGTGGATCAGGCCGTCACGCACTCATGCCGAGATCAAGCTGCTCGCACGAGCCGGGCTCGACGTAGGAGTCGGCCATCTCATCGGTTGTCAATCCCGCGGTGATATACCGGCCGCGGGATGGGGGGTGCGCCCACAATGGAACGGCCACGGGCGATAGCGGGCTGCGTCCGCGCGTGTTACCGCCCGCCGCCGTTCCGATGTGGGCCGACTGGGCAGCACATGATCTTGTTACGGTTTGGTTGCTGCGGGTGAGATGATCCTGGTTCGCCCTTACGGTGCGGTCTATGCCGGTTGAGTTCCTGACGGATGATGAGGCGGCGGCGTACGGGCGGTTCGCGGAGCCGCCGTCGCAGGCGGACCTGGAGCGGGTGTTCTTCCTCGATAACGAGGACCTGAAGCTGGTCGGCCTGCGGCGCGGTGACCACATGAAGGCCGGCTTCGCGCTGCAGCTGGTGACGGTGCGGTGGCTCGGGACGTTCCTGGAGGATCCGCTCGACGTGCCGGGCGAGGTGCTGGACTTCGTGGCCGGGCAGCTCGGCATCGAGGACCCGGGCATGGTGAAGCGGTACACCGAGCGGGTGAAGACGAAGTCCGACCACCAGCAGGAGATCCGGCGGAGGTACGGGCTGCGGGACTTCGCGGACGCCGAGGCGGAGCTGACCGAGTGGGTGGCGGCCCGGGCGTGGACGTCCGGGGACGGGCCGAAGGCGATCTTCCTCGACGCGCTGGCCTGGCTGCGGGAGCGGAAGGTGCTGCTGCCGGGCGTGACGACGCTGGCGCGGCTGGTCGCGCGGGTGCGCGATGAGACGACGCACCGCCTGTGGCGGGTGCTGGAGGCGCTGCTGACCCCGGTCCAGCGGCGGGTGCTGGACCGGCTGCCGGAGGTCTCGCCGGGGGTGCGGGTCTCGGACCTGGAGCGGTGGCGCAAGGGGCCGCCGCCGCGCGGCAGCGGCCCGGCGATCATCGCGGCGCTGGACCAGGTCGCGGAGATCCAGGGGCTCGGGCTCGCAGGGCTGGGCGCCGAGGCGGTGGTGCCTCCGCGGAGGCTGGCTGAGCTGGCCAGGTACGGGATGACCGCGGACGCCTGGCTGATCCGCCGCCATCCCGATGACCGGCGGCTCGCGACGCTGCTGGCCACGGCCCGGTACCTGGAGGCCAAGTCCGTCGACGACGCGCTGGAGCTGCTGGACCTGCTGATGTCGGCCGAGCTGCTGAACAAGGCGCAGCGGGAATCCGACAAGGACAAGGTCCGCAGGCACCCCCGGCTCGCGAAGGCCTCGGTGCGGCTCGCCGTGGCGGTGGAGGCGCTGTTCGACTCCGACGGCTGGGGCGGCCCGGACGAGGAGCCGCGGGTCTCGGCGGTGTGGGAGGCGATCGAGGCGGTCGTCTCGCGCGCCGACCTGCGCGCCGCGCTGCACGTAGTCAGCGAGGAGGCGCCGCCGCTCGGCGCGGAAGACCCGGACGACTGGCGGGCCGAGCTGGTGACTCGCTACCAGACGGTGGCCGGGTTCCTGAAGATGCTGACGGAGGTGATCTCGTTCGGGCGAACGCCGAGGGCGCGCCGGTGCTCGCCGCGGTGCGCGCCCTGCCCGGCGTGCTCGCCTACCGGGGCAAGCTGCCCGCGCCGCTGATCCCCGGCCGGCTATCGACGAAGGCGCGGTGAACGGCCCGTGGCGGCGGCTGGTGTTCGGCCACCCCGCGCACGAGGGCGGCGCGGTCAGCCGGCACGCCTACGCGTTCTGCGTGCTCGAGCAGTTCTGGCGGGGCCTCAAGCGCCGTGACATCTGCGCCGAGGCCTCCACCCGGTGGCGCAACCCGCAGGCCCGCCTCCTGGAAGGACCCGCGTGGGCGGCCGTCCGCGGCGACGTGCTGACCGCCCTGGGCCTGCCCGGCGAACCGGGCGCGCTGCTGGCCGGGCACGCCAGGACGCTGGACGCCGCCTACCGGGAAGTCGGTGGGCGGCTGGCCGTCAACGACGACGTCCGCATCGACGACGACGGGAAGATCCACCTGACCGGCGTCAAGGCCATCGAGGAGCCCCCGTCGCTGGTTGACCTGCGCGCACGCACCGCCGCCATGCTGCCCCGCGTCGACCTGCCCGAGGTGATCCTCGAGGTCATGTCCTGGGCGCCGGAGCTCGCGGAGGCGTTCACCCCGGTCTCCGGCGGCCGGTCCCGGGTGGACGGCCTGCCGGTCTCGGTCGCCGCGTGCCTGGCCGCCCACGCGATGAACATCGGCTACCGGCCGGTCGCCAAGAAGGGCGTCCCGGCGCTGGAGCGGGCGCGGCTGTCGCACGTCTACCAGAACTACGTCCGCCCAGAGACCCTCGCGGCGGCGAACGCCCCGCTGGTCGCCCGGCAGGCCGGCCTCCCGCTCGCGCAGGCGTGGGGCGGCGGCCTGGTCGCCGCCGTCGACGGGATGCGGTTCGTCGTCCCGGTACCGGCCGCGTTCGCCCGCCCAAACAGGAAGTACTTCGGGTCCAAGCGGGGCATGACCTGGCTCAACGCCATCAACGACCGCGGGATGGGCCGCGGCGCCAAGATCGTGTCCGGCACGGTGCGGGACTCCCTGCACATGGTCGACGTCATCTTCGGCCTGGACGGCGGCGAGCTCCCCGAGATCGTCGTGTCCGACGAAGGGTCTTACTCCGACGTCGTCTTCGGCCTGCTGGAGCTGCTGGGCATCTCCTACCGCCCCGCCCTGGCCGACCGCCCGACCAGAAAGGGTGGCGGATCTCCGCCTCGGCCGACTACGGGCCGCTGAGCACGTTCGCCCGCGGCCGGGTCGACACCGCGAAGATCCGCCGGAACTGGGAGGACATCCTGCGGGTCGTGGCCTCTATATACACCGGCACCGTGCGGGCCTACGACGTGGTCACCATGCTGCAGCGCGACGGGCACCCGACCGCGCTCGGCGAGGCCATCGCGATGTACGGGCGGATCTTCAAGACCCTGCACATCCTCAGCTACATCGACACCGACGAGACCTACCGGCGCGACATCAAGGGCATCCGCAACCTGCAGGAAGGCCGCCACGACCTGGCGCGCAAGATCTGCCACGGCCGCAAGGGCGAGCTGTACCACCGCTACGAGCGCGGCCTGGAGAACCAGCTCGGCTCCCTCGGCCTCGTGCTCAACTGCGTCGTGCTGTGGACGACCGTCTACCTCGACGCCGCCGTCCGCCAGCTCAGAGCCCAGGGCTACCCGGTCCTGGAGGAGGACATGGCGAGGCTCTCTCCCTTCGTCAGACGGCACCTCGGCGTCCACGGCACCTACAGCTTCGTCCTGCCGGACCTGGCCCCCGGTGCCATCCGCGAGCTCCGCAACCCCGACGACCCCGAGGAGGACGACGACTGACGCCCCGGGCAGACAGCCCGCCCTGCTGCCACCGCGGGGCGGGCCCGTAACACGGCGCCGGGCCGCACAATGGAGGCATGGAAGGATGGTTCCGTGACAGGAGCCGATACCGGCGGCCTCGGGCGTGTGTTCAATGAGGTCCCCGAACTCTACGACCGGACGCGGCCGACCTACCCGGACGCGCTTTTCGCGGACCTCACTGAGAAAACCGGCCTGGGCCAGCGGTCGCGGGTGCTCGAGGTGGGCTGCGGCACCGGCCAGGCAACGCGGTCGCTGGCACCGCTCGGGTGCCAGGTGACCGCTGTCGAACCCGGGGACGGCCTGGCGGCGCTGGCCCGCCAGCGCCTCGCGGCCTTCGGCAACGTCAATGTCGAGTCATCGACGTTCGAGGACTGGGACGACCGCGGCCGGCGCTTCGACGTCCTGGTGGCCGCGTCATCCTGGCACTGGGTCGATCCTGCGGCCGGCTGGCCCAAGGCCCGCGATGTGCTCAGCCCGGGCGGCTGGATGGCCCTGCTGGGCAACGTCACCGTCCGCAGACCCGGTGAGCCGGAGGCGTACGCGGAGACCGCGGACCTTCACGAGCGCTTTTCCCCGGGTGACCCCGCCTGGGGGCATCCACCGCTGGAGGACGAGGTACGCGCGACGAGCAAGGGGTGGGGACCGAACCACGACCCGGGCGACCTGTTCGGCCCGACGACCGTTCGCTGGTACCCCACTGTCCTGTGGTTCGACGGGGCGGGTTACGCCGATCACCTCCGCACGCTGTCGATCTACCGCAAGCTCAGCGCCGACGTCCGCGAGCCCCTGCTGGACGCGATCGCTGAGCGCATCCGCACGCGGCTGGACGACCGCATGCCGCGCCGCTATCTGAGCATGCTGCGCACCGGCCAGCGAGCCGACTGAACGAGACTGCGCGCCGCGTTCGAGGTGCGGATCATCCCGCACGTCGCCCCCGACTGCCCAGCCCGGCGGCTCCTGGGACGGGGGCAGTACTGGTGACCTCGCGGATTTGATTGTCGCGTATAGCGCCCCAGTTGCGGCCAGCCGCTAGCGATGGAACTGGCGTCGTCCGAATGCGGAGCGTCACCAGCGGACCGACGTTGCGGGGAGCAGGTTTGCATATGGGCAGGCTGGTACTTTGCTCGATATGGTGCCTGCCATCGGGGAGCCAATCTGACCTGGCGGAGAGCGAGCTTCTGCCTTGATAACGCCGACGGTGCGGTGGTGCCCCGGTCTCCGGCGCGACGGGTGGGCAGCCAGGGCGTGAAAGTGGGGGACATCGCGTGGGGACTCGCAGCATGTTTGACCTGGTGGTACCTGAAGGCCTGTGACGAGGATTCGTGCAGGATCCTGAGTCAGTTGATTCGTAGCGGCCGGAGTCCGGTGGCGGGTGGGCGGTTGGTGGTGCGGTAGCGACCGTCGAGGTTGATGGTGGGGTGCCCAAGTGGGGTGAGCCGGGCGACGTCGGCCGGGTCGATCGGATAGCCCTTCGCGGCGAGGTGGTCGAGGGCGGCCTGGATGTATACGGTCTGCCACAGCACAATGACGTTGATCATGATGCCGAGGCTGTCGAGCTGATTTTCCTGCCCGACCTGGTAGTGCCGCCGCAGCTGGCCGCGCTGGCCGTGGAAGACGGCGCGGGCCAGGGAGTTGCGCCGCTCACCGCGGCTGAGAAGGTGGTGGATGGTCCGCCGGTAGGCCGGGTCGTGGGCGTATTCGAGCACGTGCAGGGTCTTGATGGGGTACGGCCGGAATACGGCAGAAAGGGGCCGCGGGCTCGACCTGGAACCACGGGTGCTGTTCCGGGGTTGAGACTGCAGGCCGCCACCGCCGAGCACGCCCAGCTCCTGAACACCAGCCTCGACGACGCTCGTCAGCGCCCAGGCGGCGATGGCAATCCCCTGGAAGTGTGGAGACTTCCTCTTAGCGGATCTTGTAATTTTTCGCTTGTTGATCTTATAGAACACCAGTTCACTCTTCGCCGGAGTTCGCGGGGTCGGGGTCTGGGTTCCGCGCCGCGGGCCCGGCGGGCCCGGCGGGCTCACGAGGGCGGCTGGCCCGCCGGGCCAGCCGCCCCTCGTCTGTTTACAGCCGCTTGTCTACCAGCCGCTTGTCGGCCAGTCGCTTGCTTACAGGCCCTCCACTCGGGTCCGTGTCACCAGCCCCAAAGTAGCTATCTGTAGTTGATCCGCCTTGCGCGTCGTCGACATCTGCGGCTTCCCCGCCGCGAGCAGGCTCTCAAGGTCGCAGCCACGCCAGGTTCCCGGCCGGGACTGTCGTCACGCCTCCGCCCGGGCGCTATCCGGCGGCGGTGTCCAGCAGTGCGCCGACGATCCCTGTCCCCAGCGCGAGGGCCTGGTCCTGGTCGCCGGCGACGTCGGGGTGGGCGGTCTGGAGGCTCACCGGGTCGGCAGCATTGGCCCGGGTTGATGCGCCGGCCCCGCCGCGTCGGACCTACTTCTCGTCGAACAGGCGCAGGTCTGAGGGCTCGCGCAGCAGATCCTCGAGGATGATGTTTCCCTCGGTGTTGTAGGGCTGGCGCATGTGCTCGTCCCAGGCCGCGCGAGAGCGGAACATCTCGAGCGTCACCCAGGTATCCGGGTCGTCCTGAGGCTGCACGAGGTGCATGAAGATGCACCCCGGCTCGGTGAGGGTCTTCCGACGCATCGACTGCAGCTGCGCCTCGGCTTTCTCGAGCCGGTCCAGTCGAGGCTTGATCGTGACTACGAGGAAGAGCGGGCGGTCCTGATCGCTCATGGCCCCTTCTTACCCGCCGGGTCCACCGCTGAATCTCGTTGCCGGACGGTGAGGAGCGACACTATGATGCGCGAGCGTGGCCCCGCCCGGGCTCGTCCCGTGCGGCGGCGCGCGGGGAGTCCGGCGATCTCGTCAAGTGAGGTGAAGGGATGTTCGTTGTCGTCGGGGAGGCGCTCGTAGATCTGGTCGGGCAGCGCGGCGATCGGACATTTTCCGCACATCCGGGTGGCAGCCCGGCAAACGTCGCGCTTGGTCTGGCCCGGCTGGGCGTCCCGGTGACGCTCAAGACGCGTCTGGGGCGCGATGCGTTCGGAGAGATGATCTTGGCGCACCTGGAAGCCAGCGGTGTCCGGGTCGACGGAGGCCCGGGTGGTGGTGTGTCGACCAGCCTGGCGATCGCGACCCTTGCGGCGGGGATCGCCTCCTACGACTTCCGGATCGACTGGGATGTGGGGGAGCTGGCGCCCCTCCCGGTTGAGACACGCTGTCTGCACACCGGTTCGTTGGCGACGGTCCTCCAGCCCGGCAAAGCGAACGTCGTCGACCTTGTGGAGCGGGAGCACAAGCGGGGTCGGGTGACCGTCTCATACGACCCGAACGTGCGGCCCGCGCTGCTCGGAGACGCGGCGCGGGCGCGACCGGACATCGAGCGTCTCGTCGCACTGTCCGATGTCGTCAAGGCCAGCGACGAGGACCTTCGCTGGCTCTACCCCGACCGGCCCGATGAGGACGTCGCGCAGAGCTGGCTCGCCTCGGGACCCGCCCTCGTCGTCGTGACCCGCGGCGGCGAAGGCGTCTTCGCCGTCTCCGCGGGCCTGGAGCTGCGCCGAGGCGCGGTGCCGATCGATCTCGTGGACACGGTCGGCGCGGGTGACTCCTTCACCTCCGGTCTGCTCGACGGGCTGCACCGTGCCGACCTGGTCGGCGGCGCGCGCCGCGAGGCGCTGGCGGCGATCGACGAGGCGACGCTCGGCAGCGTCGTCGATGCAGCGGCTCTGATAGCCGCGATCACATGCTCCCGGCCGGGTGCCGACCCGCCGACTCGAGCCGAGGTCGACGCAGCTCTCGCAGCCGGGCCACGTGCCTGAGATGCGACGCGGACGGTTCTCGCACATAGCGCGCGACGAATTCGTCGCAAGCTTCGATGCCGTAGTTGATCGCGAGGTTCCAGCGCATGTGTCCCAGATCCACTGAGCGCGTACCGATGGAGGCCTGTGTCCAGTCGATCACCCCGCTCAGGCGACCGCGCAACCCGTGCCGGCTCATGCTCGCTCTCCGAAGAACGCGCGCCCAGCAAGCGGCGATGACCGCTGCTCCTCCACGAGAGCAGCCGCGCCGGCCGTCGGCATCGGCGCTGTCGCAAAGGAACGAACCCGAGCACGTCGCGGGCGCTGGGCGGCGCTCCGGCCCAGATGCGCGGATTCGTTCCAACCCGAGAGCACGACCGGCCTACGCGGGGACTTCTGCTCGGACACGGAGCGGCACACCCGACGCCCTCACCCGCTGGCAGGCTCGGCGCGACCCCCACCGCCAACACTGACCAAGGTCACAGTCCCCAGCTCAGAGGAGGGTTCCGGGCTACACGGCCCGTTTCTGTCGTATTCCGGCCGCGCCTCTACCGGGTCCTGGACCGCGCCAGGCGGGGCCGCACGGCCTGAAGACCGGGCCCTCCAGCGCCAGGCCCAGCGCGGCGCCACCGAGGCGCCCTGCGGACTCCCCGGGCCACCGGAACACCGGAGGAGGGTCTGTACTACCACTTTTCAGGCCGGATCCGGCTGTTGTCCTCAATGCTCGCCGGATACGTAGCTGCGCCTGAGCGGTGGCTCGAACTGTTCGACCTAACTGCCATCCCGGACACTTCGCTCCTGGTGAGAGGTTCCTTACCTCAGGTGCATCCGAACGCTGGATGGCGTTATCCCCGCGGGCCCGCGGCTCGCTATCGCCACTGAGTGTTCCAGTAGCGGCCCGCTTCCTACTTCACTGCCGCCACCGGTGCCGCGCTCGTGCTGGCGGATTACCGCGCTCCGTATCGGGGGCGCTCGACCCCCGGTCAACGCGTGGTGGGGGTCGTTCGATCTGGCGGTGAGCCTGTTCTCCGGTGCGCCGGCCAATCCGCCGTCTGACGACTTCATCATGCGCAACGCGATGGACTCCCAGGAGGTCGCGGTGGGCTGGTGGCCCCGGGGGACCCGAAGTACGGCAAGGCGGCCTTCTACGCCTATCCGGCGCCTGACGGGTTCGGCCGCGCTGGGCTCGCGCCGGCCACCGCGCACTGGAAGGAGGGTCTGGGCGAGTACGTGCCCGACCGGTACGCTTGTCGTGATGAGTTCTGATCCACATCGGTTCGCGCTGGAGTTCGCCCGCTCGGCGTTCCAGCATGCCTGCACGGTGTGCGGATGGGGATCCGGCGCTGCCCGCGAGCGCCGCTGGAACACCGCCGCCCGTCAGATGAGACTCGCGGAGCGCGTCGAGGTCGGACAGGGCGGCAGTATGGAGTCCGGCCCGGTGCCACCAGGCGGCGGGCGCACCTTCGAAGGCATCGCCGGCGCCGGGATCCACTCGAGGGGAGATCCGTGAGCACAGCAGCCGAGAGTTCCGCCGCCGAGCACCCCGCGCAGAGCCGGCCCCTGATCGGCAAGCGCATGGTGGTGCTGTTCATCGCCCTCGCCTGCTGCTTCACCGCCTGGGGCGTCGCGGCGGACATGACCACGCCGATGGTGGCTGGATTCAAGCGCATCTTCCAGATGAGCACGTTCGAAGCCTCGCTCGTACAGCTCGCGTACTTCGGCGCCTACTTCCTGCTCGCGCTGCCGGCGGCGTTCATCAACCAGCGCTTCGGCTATAAGGCGGGCATTCTCACCGGGCTTCTGCTCGCGGCACTGGGGGCATTCTTCTTCTACCCGGCGAGCAAGATCATGGCCTATGGGGCGTTCCTCGCCGCCTTGTTCACGCTGGCGGCAGGCTGCTCGCTGCTGGAAACGTCGGCCAACCCGTTCGTTATGTCGCTCGGCCCGCAAGCCACGGCGACGCGCCGGCTGAACCTCGCCCAGGCGTTCAATCCGGTGGGCACGAACATCGGCGTGCTGCTGGCCGCGACGCTGATCCTGCCCCACCTCTCCGACCCGGTCGACGTCTCGTCGCTGAGCCCGGCCCAGCTGCGCACGATCCGGGCGGGTGAGCTCGGGGCAGTGATGGGGCCCTATCTGGGCCTCGCCCTGGTCCTGCTCGTGATCGCGATCGCCATCGCAGTCAAGAAGGTGCCGCCGATCGTCGAGGAGTTCCCCGACGCCGCCGGCCCATACCCGGGGGGCACAAGAGGCCTATTCCGTGTCCTCTGGCGGAACAGGCGCTACCGCTTCGGCGTCGTCGCCCAATTCGCGAACGTGGGGGCCCAGGTGTGCACCTGGACCTACCTGATCCTGTACGTGGGTCAGGCCCTGGGCGGGAGCCTCCAGAAGGGCGCAATCTACCTGCAGTTCAGCCTGCTGGTCTTCCTCGGGTCGCGGTTCCTGATGACCTGGGTCATCGGTCGCATCCGCGCCGCCAAGGTGATGGCGGTGCTCGCCTTCCTCGCCGTGCTGTTGTGCGCGTTCGCGGTGTTGAGTCCGAATCTGGCCGGGGTGATCGCGGTCGTTGCGCTGTCCTTCTGCCTGTCCCTGATGTTCCCGACGATTTACGGCGTCGCTCTGGAGGGGCTCGGACCGGCGACGAAGTTCGGGGCTGCCGGCCTCGTAATGGCGATCGTGGGCGGCGCGATCATGCCATTGGTGCAGGGCAAGCTCGTGGACGCGACGAGCCCGGCGACCTCGTTCGTCGTTCCTGCGGCCTGCTTCGCGGTGGTGGGACTGTATGCGCTGTACGACCTGGGGGCGCGTCCGAGCATGATCGCGGGCGCGGCGGCCCGCGACGGCGGCCCGGCGCTGCCCGCGCCGGCCACAGGAGAGGCCGGGGGAGTCCCGTGATCGGCCGCCTCGCGGCCGTCGCCGTCTTGGCCCTCACGCTGACGCTCAGCGCGTGCGGCGGCAACCAGCCCACCAGCGCCACGATTAGCACCAGTCGGCTGGAGGTCGTGTCCTGGTGGACCTCCAGTTCCGAGGCGAAGGCGCTCGGCGTCCTGTTCGCCGCCTTCCGTGACTCGAATCCCGGCGTGCACGCGATCAACGGCGCTATCCGTGGCGGCGCCGGCTCCAACGCGATCGTCGCGCTGGCAAAGCGGTTGCAGAGGAACGACCCGCCCGACGTCTGGCAGACGTTCGCCGGCAAATCGCTCCAGGCCTACGCGAGCAACGGCGTGGTCCGCAGCGTCGCCTCGATCTTCGCGCGTGAGCACCTGCGAACGGAGATGAACGCCACCATCCTTCACTCGCTGATGTCCGACGGACAGCCCTACGGGGTGCCGACGGGAGCGCATCGCAGCAACGTCCTGTTCTTCAATCTGAAGCTGCTGGCCAAGGCCGGCGTCGCCCCTCCCTCGAACCACACCACGCTGGGCGAGTTCCTGACCGACCTAAAGAAGGTCAGGGCTTCCGGAGCCGTGCCGCTCTGCCTCGGGGCCAGAGACCCGTTCACCACGGTCGAGCTGTTCGAGAACACGCTGCTCAGCACGATCGGGCCGGGCGGGTGGAGGGACGTCGTCGGCGACCATTTCGACTGGCGCGGCAACCAAGCCCGGACTGCGCTCAGCCGCTTCGGCGACGTGCTCGACTACGCGGACCCGGAGGGAGGGGGGCTCACCTGGGATCAAGCCACGAGGAAGCTCGCGGCCGGCGGCTGCGCGTTCGAATCGATGAACGACTCTGCCTTCGGCGAGCTCACCGCCGACGGCGCCAAGGACGGCAGGGACTTCGGCGTGACCACCTTTCCCGGCACCAACGGGAGCTTCCTCGCAGTGGTCGACGTGTTCGTAGCCGCCACTAAGGCGAAGGACGCCAGGAACGCGCTTGCGTTCCTCTCTGACATCGATGAGCCCTCCACCCAACTGGCGTTTCACCGAGCGAAAGGGTCGATCCCGGTTGTGCGCGACGTCGACGTTTCGTCGCTGTCCGCCTATCAGCGGGCCTCCGCCGCGGCCTTCTGGACCTCGCCGGTGCTGCTCTCGATCGCCCACGGCGAGGGAGTGAGCCCGCAGCTCGAGGAGGGCTTCTATGACGCGGTGTCGGACTATGTGAGTACCCGAAGCGCCGACGCGTTCGCGTCCCAGCTCGAGAACACCGTAAACGGGGACCGGATCCCCCAACGGTAGCCGGAGCTGGACCCGCTGGTTCGCCCCGATCAGCAGCAGGAGAAGAAGCAGCAGCAGCAGGAGCTCGCTGGTGCCTCGGGATGACCGGCCTACCTATGGGGAGGCAGATCCACGTTCCCCCCGGCCCAGGCGCGACGTGCTGCCCGACCTCCGCGATGACCGCTTCTCGCGTGTGAGCTCCTCCCCGATCCGTTCCGGCAGACGATCACCGTCCTGCTCCGCGAATTCGACGAGGCGGGTTCGGCTGACCTCCGCTTCCCCGGCGCACCGTCCGCTCCAAGGGCTCGCGGCACCATCCAGCGCAAAAACAACCATTAGGATCACGGCCAGGTAACGGAAGAGAGCGGGTTGCGACCGGCGCGGCCTCTTCACGGGTTAGCGAGAAACGGCCCGTCTCGTTCGGCCGCGGTCAGCTGCCCGTCGTAACAGCCGCTTCGGCGGCCTTTTCGTCGTGCCCGCGGAGCATGCGCATCACGGTCGCCGGGGACGGGTGCTGGCCTTTCTTCTTTCCGGTGGAGATGACGAGGCGGCCGGCGATGTCGCGCAGGCTGAGCTCCTGGCCGCGCAGGTGGAGGGCGACGGCGAGCATTGCGTCGTCGGTGACGGCGGCGCCGCCGATGACCTTGCCGCGGGTGCGGGCCGACTCGTGGCCTTCCAGGGTGCGGTCGCGGATGTACTCGCGCTCCATCCCCGACAGCGCGGCGAGCACGGTGAACACAACCCCGTCCGGGGCGTGCGAGCCCTGCAGCTCGCCGGTGAGGAACTCCAGGCCGATGCCGTCGGCGCGCAGCTGCTCGGCGAGGGCGGCGAGCTCGATGCCGCGGCCGAGCCGCTTGTGCTCGTGCACGACGATCGTGACGGCGGCGCCGGACGCGCGGATCTCGCGGGCCAGGGCGACGGTCTTGCCGAGCTCGGGCCGGGTGAGCGCGCGGGTGGAGATTTTCTCGGCGAAGATCCGGGTGATGCCCGCGGCCTTCAGCGAGTCGGTCTGGGTGTCGAGCGACTGCCGGACGGTGGACGCGCGGGCGTACCCGATCCGCACGTGCCCGGCGGTCGCTGTCCCGGCCGCCGCGGGACGGGGCAGCTCGGTCCAGGCCGATCCCGGCTTGCGGACCGGCGGGACCGGGACGCTGAGAGCCTTCGCGAGCCGGGGCACAAGCCGGAACCGGGCGGTGTGGTACTGAGCGGCCACCCGGCCCCTGCCCGTCCGGCCGGCGACCCGGCCGGGACCGCGCAGGACGACATCGGGCAGTCGCTCGCCTCCACGCTCAGGAAATCGTCGACACTCACCCGCAGATCGTTTCATGGGTGCGTTTCACTCGTCCAGGCGTTTGCAACAACCCATGAAACGACGTTCGCCCTGCATGGTCATCGCCGCCCGGCCTGTTTCACAGGTGACCGCCTGTGAAACACCCCAGCGAACCCAACCGCGGCCCGCAAGCCCGCTAACGCCACTGGCCCCCAGAGCCCTGGAGCTACTTTGCGGCTCGCCGTAGCTATAGGACTTCCAGGCCGGCGGGTCAGCTCAACTGCACACTGCCGGAACTCCTGGGGGTGCGGCCGAGGCATGAGGACCTCCTTCTCGGTTACTTTAAGTGACGTTGAGTACACTGAAAGTGTTGTACCGGGGATGTTCAGGCTGGGAAGCTGGCGGTATGCCGTTTATTGCTGATGACCTCGGGGCGTGGCTGATCGGGCTGCTCGCCGATGCGGGCCGCAAGAAGGTGACCGCGCTGGTGCTCGGCAGTGAGCAGGAGCGTGCGCTGCGAAAGGCGGCCACGGCCGCTGTCCAATCCACCGCCGGCGAGCTGCGCCCAGACGATGCGGAGCAGGCGGCCCAGTTGGCGCGGGTGGTCGACCAGGTATTCACGGCGCCTGAGAATCGTTCGATTCTCGACACTATGAGGCTCAGGCAAGCCGCATCAGCCGCTCGCCGAGCTCAGCGGACGGGTGCCCGGCGAACGCCAGGTCATGCACGGCCATCATCGCCTCGACGCCGGCATGGCCGGTCACCAGGTCCAGCCGCACGCCTTCTGGCGGCTTGACATCGGAGTCGATGGCAGCAGTCCCGGCGACCAGCATCAGCTCCTCGTCATCGGCCACGAAGCCGGCCGCTAGCAGCCGCTGGGCCAGATCGCCAGGCTGGTCGTAGCCGTAGAGCTTCCACTCGACGGGCGTACCGCGAGCGGCGAAGTACCGCACCTGCGCGGCGATCACGGCATCGGCGGAGCCGCTCGTGAGCCCGGACCAGGTAATGCACGACATCTGCGTCCCCGGCGCAAGCCAGCGCAGCACTCCAGCGTCAGCCTCCACGACCGCACCCGGCTCGTCGGCCCGGGTGTTCCGCCGGATCTGGGCATCGAATGCCGCACGCACGACGTGAGCGTCCACCAGCGCACCCCACCATGGCCATGCGGGCCGGCGCAACTCAGATAACCGCCACTGATGCTGATCTACCAGCAGGAAGGACTCAAACGCTGGCCTTTCAATCTCTGTAGCCGTGCAGAGATCACTGTGCGCAACCGGGGCACGGCCCCCCCAACCCCAGATGGAGACGGCGAATGACCGACACGGCGACGGCCACCGTCGAGACCCTGACCGCCGAGGTACGGACCCTCGTCGTCGGCTCCCGGCAGGTCACCATGAGCGTCTATAGCCAGCTTGACTTCGTAGAACCTGACGAGATCGAGGCCTGGGGCCGCGTGCGGCCTCGCGATGGGCTGGCAGGCTGGATCTACCTAGTCGGCAGGCGCATCCAAGGCGGCGACCTCGTGCGCTCCGGAGCACCGGCCTCCGAGCAGGCCATCGGCAACAGCCTGAACTGGCACCGGCAGCGGACACAGGCCGAGGGATATGAACGCAAAGCTGACGCTGCTGCCCAAAGCGCCGAATACCGCGAGGAACGCGCTGAGGCCATGTTCGTGGATCACGAGACGGGCCAGCTCGCCAAGGGCGCCGACGCGACGTCAGCGCTTCGCAAGGAAGAGGCCATGAATCTGGCTCAGGCTCAGGCTCTGCGTCAGGAGTACCACTGGAAGGCGGTACCTCTGCGAGAGCGCGCCACCGAACTGGAAAAGCTTCCCCTGATCGTCCTGGCGGGACTCCGGTGACCGCCCTTGCCGCCATGCCAAGCCGCGCCGACCGCGAGCGGCTCCTCGAGCGCCTGCGTGAACTCCGGACACTAGATCGCGAGATGCGACTCCCTGGATCGCTGGCCGCACCAGATGAGCCGGTACGCTGCACCGGGCGGGACGCGAGGAGGCACAGCGGTGAGTACGGCTCACCGCCGGCGCGGCCCGACCTGTCGCTGTTGCGGCATGCCGGCCGAAAGCACCTACTGCGGTCCGTGCGGGGCCGACCACGTCCGACACGCCGCCGTCGCCCAGGCCGCCGTCCTCGCGCTGTGGGGAAGCGCCGGGCTCACCCAGTGGCAGACCGAACTACGGGCCCGGCGGCTCGCCGGGCGGCGCAGAACCGCAGAGAGGACCACGTCGTGAACGCACTTCCCGCCACTCCCGGGCCCGGCCCGGTCGTCGAGCACGCCGACGCGCTTGACTGGCTCGCGGTCCGGGAGCCCGGCAGTGCGACCGCGGTCATCTACGATCCGCCGTATGCGGTGGGCTCGCCGGTGCGCGGCCGGGAGGACGGCGCGGCCGGGTCGGTGTTCGGCCCGCTGTCGTTCCTGTCGCGGACCATGTCGCTCTGCGCCCGCGCGCTCCGGCCCGGCGGCATCGTGATCATCTTCACCGATTACAAGCGGATGGCCGACATGGGCTACATCGCGTCCACGGTCGGACTGCGTCCCGCGGCCTGCGTCGCATGGGTACGGAACCGGCCTGGTACCGGTGGCCTGCTGCGGGCATCGTGGGACCCAGTCCTGGTGGTGAGCCGCGGCGTCCCCGACGCGGTCGACCGGGCAGCGATACGCAACGTGGTGACCGCCGACTACCCGGCGCGGCGCTCACATCCATACGAGAAGCCGGCGGCTGTGTACGAGCACATCCTCGCCCGGGTGTGCCGCCCCGGCGACCTCGTCCTCGACCCGTCCGCTGGGTCGGGCAGCTCCCGTGATGCCGCCGGGAAGCTGGGGCTGGTCTGGCGCGGCTGCGATATCGATGCCGCGTTCGCGGAGACGACGTTGTCGTGAGCTACACACCGCAGCAGTTATGCGCCCGGCTGGGTTTGCTGGTCACTGATTATCGTGCGGGTGTTCCAATAGACGTATGGAAGACGGCGGCCTTCCCGACTGGTGGTCGTATCCGGTCCACTGCCAGCATGGCCACCGGCGGGGACCTGGCAAGGTGACATGCGGATGGCTGCCCTGCGGCTGCACTGGCGCCAGGCACGGCGGCCACATGACCGTCTCCTGCCGGGAGCCAGGATGCAAGTCGGTGTGGTACAGCCCGCCTCACGACTTCGAGGCTAGCGGTGAGCGACCGCCGTTCTGATACGTAGCGTAGTGCCGTCGATTAGGCGGCGACCATGGCAGGTGCGGTGCTGGCAATACTGATCTTCGGCGCTTCCTGCTGAACCGGCTGCCTCTCCTGGACATGGAAGTGGTTCCTGACTTCCGCCTGTACCGGCGCCGGAGCGAAGTAGTTCCTGATCTCCGCCTCTTCCCTGGCCGGGATGCTGTAGCGGGAAAGTATGTCGGCCAGCGGCCACGGGTGCGCTGCCGAGATAACCTCGATTCCCACGACGCCACCGGCAGCGTCGAGGTCGATGGCCGCGTTGTCTCCTGCTTCTCGCGTGCGGGCTATCTCCGCGTCGCTCAGTCTGATGTAGAGGGCACCTGCGTTCAGGTCATATTCGAGCTGCATGGTCACCTCGCTACTATTCGCCGAGCGCCATGACGCTGACGATCTCTTGCTCGTCCGCAGTCAGCACTATCTTCAGTATGCGCGAGCCGCGTCCATATCCAAACACGACGATCCTGCCGTTGTCACCGGGCCTTGGGGGTCCGGTTCTGCGTTTGAGCGCATTGAGCACCTCGTCCTCGGCGATCCGTCGCTCGCGCATGCGCTTCCGGGCATGCGGCAGGAAGGTGGGCATCGCTAGCTCTGCGCTCCGGGCCGGATGACGCGGAACTCGTACGCTTTCGTGATCGTGCCGTCGTCAATGTCCAGCTCGCATGAGTAGTCGCCGTACTGGGGCAGCGGCACGGGAATCTGCAACGCTATGCCGAGCCCGGTTCTCCAGTGCTCAGGAACGTCTTCGGCCCTCGGAGGAGTGGTGAACACTGCGGATGCGTCGAGCAGGCGCTTGTCTGGACCGATGAATGAGACCGTCAGCTGGTGTTGTTCGCCGGGTTCCTCGGTGGTGCCGAAGGAGATTTTCAGCGCGACGCCAAACGGCTGAGCGGTAGGAACGACCGGGGCGAAGACGGTGTCCACCCCAGCGCCCATGATGTGGATGACGCCGCCGTCCTGGCGGACGTAGTCGGCAAGAACCATGTAATCAAGCTCAGGCATGGCCTAGGCTCCAGTGCTGTTAGATGAGGAGCCCCACGGTAGCGCCGCAGCCCAGCGCACCGTGGGGCTTTTGAGCGTCGGAAGCCGGATCCCTCTCGATCGATGGAGCGCGAATGACCCATAACCTTCAGGGCCGCACGATCGTGATGTCGGGCGGCAGCCGGGGCATCGGCCTGGCCATTCTGCTCGCCGCGGCCCGTAGCGGGGCCAGCGCGGTCCTGCTGGCGAAGACCGGACAACCCGATCCGCGGCTTCCGGGCACCGTGCGCTCGGCCGTTGAGGAAATCACTGCGGCCAGCGGCAGGGCTGTCGCCGTTGTCGGCGACGTGCGAGCCGAAGAGGACGTTGAACGCGCCGTCGCCACGGCCGTATCCAACTTCGGCGGTATCGACATCGTCATCAACAACGCCAGCGTCTTGAACCTCACCAGCACCGCCGACCGGACGACCAAGCGATTCGACCTGATGCAACAGGTCAACTCGCGGGCCACGTTCCTGCTGACCCGCGCCGCGCTGCCACATCTACGCAACTCGACCGACGCGCAAGTGCTGACCCTCTCCCCGCCGATCAACCTGGCCCCGCACTGGCTGGGCAAGTTCCCTTCCTACATGGTGTCGAAATACGGGATGACGTTGCTGACCCTGGGGTTCGCCGCGGAGCTTGCCGACCTGGGGGTCCGCGCGAACTGTCTATGGCCCCAGACGACCATCGCTGCCTCTGCTGTGATCAATCTGCTCGGTGAGTCGGAGGCGGCGAGGTCGCGGACTCCGGACATCATGGCCGACGCGGCGATCGCGTTGCTGACCGACGCGGCGAAACCGACGGGCCGCGCGCTCATCGATGTTGACGTGCTAGCTAGTGCGGGCGTGACCGACCTTTCCGGCTATGGCGGCACCGACAACCCCGAACTGGACTTTTTCGTCGACCGCACCTGAGCCGCCGTGCCCATGGGAACTGCCGCCGGCTCAACGCCGGCAGTCCAGCACGAACGGCAGCGATGGATACCTGTGCTACCTCTGGAGGGACGCCCAGAGATCGCAGCCGCGGCGTCTAGCGCGTTCCACGCTGTCTCATCACGTGCCAGCCCGTCTCATCTGCCGAGGGCGCCAGCGCCGGCGCGTGGTCACATGCCCGGGTACGCCAAAGGCCCCCTCCCACCGGGAAAGGGCCCTGACCTGCCGAAACCAGTAGCGGGGGCAGGATTTGATCCTGCGACCTCTGGGTTATGAGCCAAGACGGCACTGTTCAACCCGGCGCGGCAGTTATAGGCACTCCTCAGCACGCCGCGGCCCTCGCGCGCCCGCGACTTGCCCCCTAGGTTCTGGACGTTCGAGTTCCGCGGACGAGGCCATTCCGGCGCGGGGAGCTTACAGTAAGCGCCATGGACCCTGCCTTCCCGTCGGGGACCGTCGGCGGTTCCGCACCTGCTATCAAAGGCGGGGTCGTCTTCCGCCGCGAGTTGTTCGAGCGGCTCGGGCGGGCAGCGCGCCTCACCCAGGTATCGGCGCCGCCCGGCAGTGGGAAGACGTTCTTGCTGCGGTCCTGGATCGGGGAGGCGGGCCTGGCGGAGCGCGCCACCTGGGGCCGGTCCAGCGCCAGGAGCACGATCCGCAGCGGTTCTGGATCGCGGTGGCCGACGCGCTGCGGGACACCGCGGCCGGGTCGGCGCTGGTGCGGAAGCTGACGGCGGCACCTGATCTGGACGGCTGGGCGATTGTCGAGCGGCTGCTGAAGGATCTCAGCACGCTCCACGACCGGCTCTGGCTGGTGATCGATGACGTGCACGAGCTGGGCTCGGAGGCGCTGCGCCAGCTCGAGCTGCTGGTGATGCGTGCACCGCCGGAGCTGCGGTTCGTGCTCGCCACCCGGCACGACCTGCGCCTCGGGCTGCAGGTCCAGCAGCTCGAGCGCGTCATCGACGGACTTGGCCTCCAGGTACCGAGTCGTGGCCAGCAGCGTCGCGAGCCGCCGGTCATCTGGGTGACGGCGGATCAGCCAGGCGTCCGCGGTCATCCCGTACCTGGCCAGTTCGCCCAGCCGCCGCGGCGGCACTACCGCCTCGGCACCCAGCCCCGCGAGCCCCAGCCCCTGGATCTCCGCCACCTGGTCCAGCGCCTGGATGATTGCCCGGCCGCTGCCGCGCGGCGGCGGCCCCTTGCGCCACCGCTCCAGGTCCGAGACCCGCAGCCCCGGCGAGACTTCCAGCAGCCGGTCCAGCACGCGCCGCTGGCCCGGCGTCAGCAGCGTCTCCAGGACGCGCCACAGGCGGTGCGTCGTGTCCTCGCGCACCCGCGCGACCAGCCGCGCCAGCGTCGTCACGCCCGGCAGCAGCACTTTCCGCACGCGCAGCCAGGTCATCGCGTCGAGGAAGATCGCCTTCGGCCCGTCCCCGGACGTCCACGCGCGGGCCGCCACCCACTCGGCCAGTTCCGCCTCGGCGTCGGCGAAGTCCCGCAGCCCGTACTTCCGCCGGATCTCCTGCTGGTGGTCGGACTTCGTCTTGGGGCTTGAGCAACAACGGAACGGCCGGTGGCGATAGCGGGCTGAGGACCGCTGGGTTACCGCCACCGGCCGTTCGGATCAAGCCCCCTTATAGGCGGCTACGTCCGACTCATATACGCTCTCAGCCCAATGTCAGTACTAGGCCATCCTCGGCCCCTGATACGTCGGAGTAACTGCCGACAGCGACGCAGTGGGATGCCGACGAGCACGAGACGCCCATCAGATCTGGCGGCGAAGAGGTGCTCGTAGAGGCGTTGGCAGGCAACGGCGCCTCGGCTGCTGTCCACGACCCGCCAGAATCGGTCAGCACCTGTGCCCCGCCGACGGCGATGCATTGCGACGCTGACCCGCAGGAGTCACCCATGAGGTGGACTGTGGCGTTGGAGGCGTTGGAGGCGTTGGAGGCGTTGGAGGCGTTGGAGGCGTTGGCAGGCAGCGGTGCCAAGGCCGCCGTCCACGACCATCAGAATCGGTCAGCAGCAGACCCTGGCTGCTCAAGTCGGTGACATTCACGTACCCGGCCGCGACGCACTGGGATGCCGACGAGCACGAGACGCCCTGCAGTTGGCCCATGTTCATATCCATGGGTATTGATGCGTAGGCTGCCGTCCACGACCCGGCGGACTCGGTCAGCAGGACGCTCAAACCGGTGCTGTCGGTGTAACTCCCCACGGCGACGCACTGGGATGCTGACGAGCAGGAGACGCCCGTTCAGTTGGAAGTTGGAAGGTGTGACACCTGAGTCGGAGGCGCCTGCGGGAAGCGGCGCCTCAGCCGCCGTCCACGACCCGCTGGACTCGGTCAGCAGCAGGCCCTGCGGGACTCCGGACACGTCGGTGAAGCCGACAGCGACACACTGCGATGCCGACACGCAGGAGACGCCCATCAGACCACCATCGGAGGCGCCTGCGGGTAGCGGCGCCTCCGATGCTGTCCACGACCCGCCGGAGTCGGTGAGCAGCAGGCCCTGCAAGTTTCCGGAGGCGTCGGTGTAATAGCCGGCAGCGACACACTGCGATGCCGACTCGCAGGAGACGCCCATCAGGAAGGGGTCGGATGCCCCTGCGGGTAGCGGCGACTCGGCTGCTGTCCACGACCCGCCGGACTCGGTGAGCAGCAGGCCCTCCTGGACCTCGGACACCGCGGCATAGCCGACAGCGACACACTGCGATGCCGACACGCAGGAGACGCAGGAGACGCCATTCAGGTTGACGTCGGAGTAGCTCGTGGGCAGCGGCGCCTCGGTGGCTGTCCACGTGCCCGTCGAGGTGGCCGAAGGGGATGGGATCGGCGTTGGAGTTGACGATGGTGACGGTGCCGCGCTTGGCGTGGGGGAAGAGGAGGGAGTGGGCAGTTTCTTCCACTCGTGGTATGTCCAGAACGCGGCGTCGCGGGTGTAACCGGAGCTGATGTACCCAGTCTCGTGCGTGCAGGAGACCAGGCAGGTTGCCACGCGGACCCCGGTGAAATTGCAGATGTCATCACCGTGAAGGCACCACGACCGCAGGTGCGGGGCATAACTATCAGGCCACATGTGGGGCTGCTCATCCAATCGTCCTGGCGGTGTTCAACGTGATCCCGGCCGCGCCGCTGGACGGCGGGCGGCTGCTGCAGGCTGTCCTGTGGTGCATCAGCAAGGATCGGCTCAAGGCGCCCGGGATGGCATCAAGGGCCGGCCCCGAGGGTAGCTGGCTACCTGCGTGATTGACTCACTCAGGTAGTCATCGGTCCTGATCCAACGGAGACGCCGTCGTGGCTGGCTGGCGAGTAAAGAATCCCGGATATCCCAAGCGCGTCGGCGCGCTGGCCGGGGCACGGGCGGCAGGCAACTCTGCCCCGGCAGCCGGGGGCGAGCCGCGGGGCATTGCGACTGCGCGGCGTAACGGGAGGAAGGGCGCCAGCGGCGCATCGGGCGCCGCGGCGGCGGCCCTGACTCTCGGCGCGCTCGGCATCGTTTTCGGCGATATCGGCACGAGCCCCCTGTACGCGATGAGCTCCATCTTCGCGGTGCACGGCGTCCGGCCGGACGTGGCCGGCGTGGACGGGATGATCTCGCTGGTTATCTGGACGATCGTCCTGGTCGTCTCGGTCAAGTACGTGACCTTTGTCATGCGCGCGGACAACCGGGGCGAGGGCGGCATCATGGCTCTCGTCGCGCTTGTTCTAGGCCTGCAGGTGAAAGGCCGGGCCGGGAAGGCGGCCCTGGTCTTGCTGGGGATATTCGGGGTGGCGCTCTTCTTCGGCGACGGGACGATCACCCCGGCGATCAGCGTCATCGCGTCGGTAGAAGGGCTCGGGTCCGCGCAGCCGGGGCTGAAGTCGTTCGTGCTGCCGGTCACGCTCACCCTGCTGACCGTGCTGTTCGCGGGCCAGCGGTTCGGAACCCGCGCCCTCGGGCGCCTGTTCGGTCCGTTCATGGTGCTGTGGTTCGCCATCCTGGCGGCTTCCGGCCTCGCCAAGGTCATCGGGAACCCGGTGATCCTGAAGGCGCTGTCGCCCAGCTACGGGCTCGCGTTTTTCCTCGACCATCCCCTGACCGGTTTCCTGGCCCTCGGCGCGATCGTGCTCGTGGTCACCGGCGCCGAGGCACTGTACGCCGACCTCGGCCAGTTCGACCGGCCGTCGATCACCCGGGCGTGGATCGTCGTCGTCTTCCCCGCGCTGATCATCAACTACCTGGGCCAGGGAGCGATGATCCTCCGCACGCCCAAGGTAAGCACGAATCTCTTCTTCGAGATGTTTCCCCGCTGGGCTCAGCTGCCGATGGTCGTGGTCGCGGTGGCCGCGGCCATGATCGCGTCGCAGGCGGTCATCAGCGGGGCGTTCTCGGTCACCCGGCAGGCGGTGCAGCTGGGCTTCCTGCCCCGGATGCGGATCCAGCACAAGTCGGGAGCCGAAGGACAGATCTACGTTCCAGCGGTCAACAGGCTCCTCTACATCGCCGTGATCGGACTCGTGATCGGCTTCGGGTCCGCTGCCGCTTTGGCCTCCGCCTACGGCATCGCTGTCACCGGGACATTCGCGACGACCACCATCCTGTTCTTCGTCGTCGTGCGAGTGCTGTGGAAGAAGCCGCTATGGATCGTCTTGCCGGGCGCGGCCGCTTTTCTCGTCATGGATCTCGCATTCTTCACGGCGAACCTGACCAAGGTCTTGACCGGCGGCTGGTTCCCGCTGGCGGCCGCGCTGGTCATCTTCACGTTGCTCTCGACCTGGCAGCGCGGACGGGAGCTCGTCACGGCCAAGCGCTCGGCGGCCGAGGGGCTGCTCCGCGACTTCGTCGAGGAGATCCGGAGCTCCGATCCTCCGCTGCACCGCGCGCCGGGCACGGCGGTCTTCCCCACCGCGGGCAAGAAGACCACACCGCTCGCGCTGCGCGACAATGTCAACTACAACCACGTGCTGCACGACAGCGTCGTCATCGTGTCAGTCGAGACCGCGACGATCCCGCACGTCGGCCGCTCTGAGCAGATCGCGGTCGATGACCTCGGATACGAAGACGACGGCATCGTCTACCTGACGGTGCGCTACGGCTTCCAGGACGACCAGAACGTGCCGGCAGCGCTCCGGCAGGCCGCCGCTGAGGGCCTGCCAGTGGAGATCGATGTTGAGACCGCGACCTATTTCGTCTCCGAGATCACCATCGTCCTGGGTGACGATCCCGGCATGCGCACGTGGCGCAAGAGACTCTTCCTCTTGCTGTCACGCACATCGAAGAGCCCGGTAGATTTCTTCGGCTTGCCACAGCGGCGCATCGTGACCATGGGCTCCTACATTGAGCTCTGACGGATCCCGGCAGCGTGCGGCAGGCGCCGCGATGCGGGCATCCCGCAAACAGAACTGGCTGCCCGGGCGGGCCTCACGCAAAGCGTGATCAGCGCCTATGAATCCGGACATCTCCAGCGACGAGGCCGAAGGCCGGGACTGGTCCGTCAGCAGCAGGTCGGGCCGCAGGTAGCGCTGCATCACGTAGGCCTCGGTGACCGAGTTGGCGATCGGGGTGGCGGTGGCGAAGGTGACGACCCGGGCCCCGTTGCGGCGCCGCAGGTAGCCGGTCTTCATGTCGAGATCGGATGCCCGCATCGACCCGTCGATCGCCGCGTCGGCGATGTTGGAGGCGGTGCGGAGGTTCTTGTACCCGTGGGCCTCATCCACGCACAGGTAGTCGATGCCGGTGGCCTCGAACGTGATGCCCGGATCTTTGGCGGAGTCGAGTTTGGCCTTGAGCCGTTCCCCCGCCCGCAGCAGGGCGCCCTGGAGCCGCTTGACGGTCAGGCCGTCGCCGTCGCCGCTTTTGGCGTTCTCAAGCCAGGTGTGCATCAGCTCGAGCTCACGGTCCATGTAGGCCTGCTGCTCGCCGGGCGACAGTGGGATCCGCTCGAACGCCGACCGGGACATGACGACGCCGTCCCAGTCGCCGGTGGCGCAGCGGGCGATGAACCGGCGCCGCCGTTCCCCCTGCAGGTCCTCGCGGCGGGCGACCAGGACGCGGGCGTGCGGGTAGAGCTGGAGCCATTCGCGGGCGAACTGCTCGAGCATGTGGCTGGGCACGATGACGGCGGGTTTGCGGGCCAGGCCGAGGCGGCGCAGCTCGGTCACACCGATGATCATTTCGGCGGTTTTGCCGGCCCCGACTTCGTGGGCCAGCAGGACGGCGGCTTCGTGAACCATCCGGGCGACGGCGGCGACCTGATGCGGGCGGGGCCGGAACGTCAGGGCCAAGCCGGGCATGGACGAGTAGGTGTCGTCGTAGTTGCGCAGGACGAGGCTGTTGAACCGGTCGTTGTAGATGCGGGCGAGGGCGGCGGCGCGGGCGGGGTCTTCCCAGACCCATTCGGAGAACCGCTCGCCCATCTCGGCGGCTTTCTCCTGGGCGGCCAGGGTCGCGTCCGGGTTGAGGACGGTGCGTTCCCCGTCGCCGGTCTGCACCGTGTCGTGGACAGTGATGGCGCGCTGCTCGAGGATGGCCTGGGCCAGCTGGGGCGCGGGGCAGCGCCGATGCCCCAGGTTGAGGTGGCCAGGACGCTGTGCCTGGCGCCTTTCACCGCCCAGACCTGGCCGCCGGGGTGCTCGACCTGGATGCTGCGGTCGTCCAGGAGCTCGCGCAGGAACTGCTGCACATATGAGGCGTCGATCCACGCCGCGCCCATGCGCGCGTCGATCTCTCCCGGCGTCAGATCCGCCGGGATCACCTTGCGCAGCTCGCCGGCGTTGATGGCGAACCGCGGGTCGTCCTCGGCGGCGGCCCGGGCTTGTTCGAGCTTGACGCGGACCTGGCCGGACAGGTATTCGGCGGCCGGGACCAGGTTGCCGGATTCCGGGTCGTCGAATACCAGCGTGCCGAGCTGGCCGCGGGCGTCTTCCTCGCTGGTGCCGAGCAGCCGGGCGATCTCGGCCAGCCGGGCCTGGCCGCAGGTGTCCAGGCTGATGGCCAGCGCGTCGGCGGGGGTGTCAGCGCCGAGCCGCGGGGCGCGGGGCGCGATGACCCGGCGGCTGAAGATGTCCGCCTTCGCGGCGCGCTGGCCTGCCGGGTCGAACTCCTCCAGCGCGTACACCAGCGGGGAGAACGGATCATCGCGGAAACCGCCCTGAGCCGGGCGGATCTGCGCCAGCTTCTCCTCACCGGTTTGCGGGTCGGCCCGGCCGGTGCGCCGCTGAGAGAACCGGTTGATGGGCCCGAAGGCATCCAGGTAGCTGTCATACCTGCACCCCAGATCCGTGCGCAGCTCGCTGATCTGAGGTGTGTCCTCCGACGATGCCGTCTCGGCGTCCAGCAGGGCGCGGACGGTGTCGCGCAGCCCCAGCAGTGCCTGCAGTTCGGCAGCCTGGCTAAGCGGGACGGGATGGGGCTCGGCGAGACCGTCGATGACCTTCGTGAAAGTACCGTCCGCCCCGCCGGTAGGCGATGTCGGCGATCTGGCCCCAGGTGATGGCGGTGGAGCGGGTGTCGCCGAGCCGCTCGAAGGCCGGCAGCTGGACCTCGCGCGCTCGCCCCGATGGAAGGCGATGTCGGCGATCGTTCCCATCACTACCGCCGCTTCGAATTCGGATCCGCCGGCGGTGAACAGCTGGTGGGCGTGCCGGAGGTCGTGTTCGGCCTGTGCGGGCTGGCCGCGGGTGATGAGGTGGCGGGCTCGTTCGGCGATGACCCGGGCCTGGCCGAGCGGGTCGGCTCCTTCTGCGCCCTCAGCTTCCGCCTGTTCCACGGCCCGGCGTAGTAGTGCCTCGCCGGTCTCGCCGTCACCACTGGTGACAGCGGCATTGGCAGTCTGCCGCAGCAGGCCGAGTGGCACGGGCCGGCCGTGGCGGTCGAGCAAGCCGATCGCGTCCTGGCCGAGCCGGAACGCCCCGGCCGCGGGACCATCGAGCAAGCTGGCGACAGCGCCGGGGGCGCAGGCGGCGGTGATGGCCGGGTCATCGGCGGCCAGCGCGAGCCGGGCCAGCTGCACATCCAGCACCCCGTCACGGAAAGGCCGCGGTGTGGCACCACCCCAGACGGCAAACAGCGGCCCGGCGGTGAGGGCGGCCAGAGCAGCCTGTTCAGCCGGGCTGAGCGGTTCGATCCGCCCGGCGGCCAGAGGCCCGGCGGCCAGAGCGATCCGGGCCGGGTCGTAGATGTCCGGGTAGGGGTCCAGCAATCCCAGGCCCCTTAGCCGGTCCGGTGATCCGCCGACCTGCCCGGCGAGCACCCCGATCACCGATTCCGGGACCGGCATCCCGAACAGGGTGGCGGCCCGGAGCAGGGCGCGGCTGGATGTGCCTGCTTCGTCCAGCAGGGCGTCCAGGGCCAGTTTTTCCAGGAAAGCCCGCACTTCAGTATCGGCGGGCAGGTCACCTTGGCGGAGGTAGCTTTCCATCCCGGCCACGGCGGCCTCGGCGCGTTCGGCGCTGACGTGCTCGCCGTAGACGAGTTTCAGGCCGATCAGGTCCTGCAGGCCAGGGTTGTTGCCCCGGCAGACCTTTAGTGCCCGGGCAGCCAGCCAGAGTGCCATGGCCGTTTTCACCACCCGCGAGTCGGCCGAGGAGTTCGTCAAGGGGGACCCGTTCGTCCTGAACGGGGTCGTCCGCCACTGGACCGTCCGCGAATGGATGGAAGCCCTCGTCCCCCGAAGCCCCATGGCCACGATCACACAGGCGGTCTCGCCCCGCGGTTTCCCCTCTGGGCGGGCGTTGTCCCAGGATCTCTGGCCATACCCGGATGGGGCGCTGCCGTTTACCGGCCGGAGAGAATACCGGGAATGCCTTTGGGCATTAACGGCTTTACGGGCGGCCGGCGATGAGGCTGGGCTGCCGGAACGAAGATCACGGAGGGTTACCATGCCCGTCAGCGGGAAGCCACTGGCCTACAACAGCCTGTGGCAGGTCAGGAACGACAGCTGGTCCAGCCTGGAGGAGGCGAGTACCCAGCTGGTCCTGGCCGGGGCCCAGTGCCGCCCGACCGACCCGCTGGCCGGGACGATCAGCGGGCTGCTGGATACCCTCACACCGATCGAGCGGTTCTGGGCGTTTCCCGGGGGGCAGAGCTTCCAGGAGATGCGGCGGCTGTTCGTGGCCGGGAAGTACGACCGGTTCGCGGCGCTGGTCGGCGGATTCAACCGGGCCCTGGTGACCGAGTCCTACCGCGGCGGCCAGGGCCTGGACACGGCCGGTGAGGACGGCTCGTACCAGCACGCGGCCCCGGTCACCGAGCAGGCCCTGCCCGGCCGGCCCTACTTCGAGGTTCTGGTCGTGGAGGACCTGAGCGAGGCGCAGGAGCGCTCATTGCGGGAGGAGCTGCGGCACTGGCGCCGCCCGGACGACCCGTTCGTCTACGAGATCGTCGTGGTGCCCAGCTTCGAGGATGCGATCATGGCCGCGCGGCTCAACTTCCGGCTGCAGGCGTGCGTGGTCCGCCGCCGGTTCGCGCACCGGTCCCGCTACGACGCGGCGGCGCTGGCACTGTTCGTGGGCGACGCCGGGGCCGATGACCTGATGAACCGCTCCCCCGACGAGCGCGCCCAGATCCTCGCCCGGTCGCTGGCCAGAACCAGGCCGGAGCTCGACCTGTACCTGATGACCGAAATCTCCGTCGAGGACCTGGCCGGCCGGCTGAGCCACCATTTCCGGCGCGTCTTCCACGCCCGGGAAGGGTCGCTGGAGCTGCACCTCAGCCTCCTGGACGGGGTGGCCGCACGGTACCGTGCGCCGTTCTTCAGCGCGCTGCGCAGTTACAGCCACCGGCCCACCGGGATGTTTCACGCGCTGCCGATCGCGCACGGCAAGTCGATCCTCAACTCGCACTGGATCCGGGACATGCTCGACTTCTACGGCCTGGAGATCTTCCTGGCCGAGACGTCGGCGACCTGCGGCGGCCTGGACTCGCTGCTCGAGCCCACCGGCCCGCTGCGCGAGGCCCAGCAGCTGGCGGCCAAGACCTTCGGTTCGCGGCAGACCTTCTTCGTGACCAACGGCACCTCGACGGCCAACAAGATCGTCGTGCAGGCGCTGGTCCAGCCCGGGGACATCGTGCTGGTCGACCGGAACTGCCACCAGTCACACCACTACGGGCTGATGCAGGCCGGCGCCATGGTCACCTACCTGGACGCGTACCGGCTCAACCCGTACTCGATGTACGGCGGCGTGCCGCTGCGGGAGATCAAGGCCAGACTGCTGGCATTGCGGCGGGCGGGCAAGCTGGACCGGGTCAAGATGCTGCTGCTGACCAACTGCACCTTCGACGGGATCGTCTACGACGTCGAACGAGTGATGCAGGAGTGCCTGGCCATCAAGCCGGACCTGGTGTTCCTGTGGGACGAAGCCTGGTTCGCCTTCGCCCGCCTGCACCCGGTGTACCGGCCGCGCACCGCCATGCGGGCCGCCCGCACGCTGCGGGAGCGGCTGCACGAACCCGAGTACCGGGCGCGGTATGAGAAGTTCGCCGAGGAACTCGCGGGGATCACGCCCGGCGACGACGAGGCGCTGCTGGACCGCCGGCTGCTGCCCGATCCCGACTGCGCCCGCGTCCGCGTCTACGCGACCCAGTCCACCCACAAGACGCTGACCTCGCTGCGGCAGGGATCGATGATCCACATCTTCGACCAGGACTTCAGCCAGCGGGCCGAGGAGACGTTCCACGAGGCGTACATGACGCACACCTCCACGTCGCCGAACTACCAGATCCTCGCCTCGCTGGACCTGGGCCGCCGCCAGGCCGCCCTCGAGGGCTTCGAGCTGGTGCAAAAGCAGATCGAGAACGCGATGCGGCTCCGCGACGCGGTCGACCACCACCCGCTGCTCAGCAAGTACATGCACTGCCTCACGACCGCCGACCTGATCCCGGCCGAGTACCGGCCCACCGGCATCGACCAGCCACTGCGCTCGGGGCTGCCGGCCATGATGAAGGCCTGGACCACCGACGAATTCGTGCTGGACCCGTCCCGGGTCACCATCTTCATCGGCGCCACCGGCATCGAGGGCGACACGTTCAAACGCAGCCAGCTGATGGACCGCTACGGCGTGCAGATCAACAAGACCTCGCGCAACACCGTGCTGTTCATGACGACCATCGGCACGACCCGCAGCTCGGTCGCCTACCTGATCGAGGTGCTGGTGACCATCGCCCGCGAGCTGGCCGCGCAGCACGCCGACATGAGCCCGGCCGAACACGCCGCCCACTCCCGCGCCGTCCGCCGGCTCACCGCACCCTCGGCGCCGCTGCCCGACTTCAGCGGCTTCCACCCCTCCTTCACCGACGGCCACGAGCCATCCACCCCCGAAGGCGACGTACGGCGCGCCTTCTACCTGGCCTACGACGACAGCAACTGCGAGTACCTGATGCCCGATGAGGTGCAGCGGCGCGTCGAGGCGGGCGAGCAGGTGGTGTCGGCGACCTTCGTCACGCCCTACCCGCCCGGCTTCCCCGTGCTCGTGCCGGGCCAGGTGTTCAGCCCGCAGATCCTGTCGTTCATGGCCAGCCTGGACACCCCCGAGGTACACGGCTTCCGCCGCGACCTCGGCTACCGCGTCTACATCGACAAGGCCCTGGCCGCCGCGGCCGCCGCCCGGCAGACGCACGGCCGGGCCGGGCCGGTTCTGGGGAGCCGATCTGGTGCTGGGCTCGCGGCTGCACGCACCAGCCGCGAGGGCATGCCAGAGGACGCTGACCGCGACACCGGCAAGGCATCTGCCTCGTCCGAGATGCTGGCCGGTTCCCCGCCCCTCCCGCCGCCGCTGACGCTGGAGCATGGCGGGACGCCGCCGCAACACACCGGCAGGCCAAGGCCCGGGATCTGATCGAGGCAGTCAGGGAGCAGGACCAGGTTATCGGCGAATAGTGCCCGGGAACTGGGCCGCGCCCAGTGGCCGCGTTCCGTACGGCATCACCCCGCGCGCACGCCGGTAGCCGACCGGGCCCGCGCCAGCATGGGCCCGGTCAATTACCGGGCCCGGGCCGCCTTGGTCTCTGGTCCTGTTATCGGTGTGATAGCACCGTCAGAATGGCGATCAGATCGGCGCGCCTGGACGACGCCGCGGCGCTGGCCACCCGTGGGACGCGGCGGGCCTGCACTTCCGGGCCGAATACGTCGAATGGGAGCTCCGGTCCGCCCTGGCCCGCAACCCGGACCTGGTGATCGTGCAGGACGAATCGCCCGTCGGTCTGGCCGGCTCCGTCTTCGGCACGTTCGACGGCCGCCGGTGCTGGTTGAATCGGCTGGCCACGGGCACGGACCGGCGCGGGAAGGGCAGCGGGACGGCGCTGGTGCGTGAGCTGGAGTGCCGCCTGCTGGCCAAGGGCTGCGTCAAGATGAACCTGCTGATCGAGCGGGACAACGCGGACATCATTCCGTTCTATAGGCGGCTCGTCTATACGCGGCTCGGCTTCCAGCCCCGCAGCATGTTCTTCCTGGACAAGTGGAGCGCAGGCCCCGGTACCCGGGACGCGCGCGGGCTCAGGCGGGAACGTCCCGGCCGACGAGCAGCGGGCGAAGCCGTCAGCGTCACCATCCGCGCGGCGCGTGTCACGCTCGCGATCGGCTCTTCGCTGATCGCGGTCGGGCTCACGGCCACGGTCAGCCGTGTCCTGGCCGCCGCGGGCATCAGCTGCAACGTCATCGCCGGCTCCCACCACGACCACTTGTTCGTGGACTGGGACCAAGGTGCCCAAGCCGTGACGCTGCTCCGCCAGCTTTAGGCGCGGCTAGCCGCGCAGGCGGAGCCCTTCGGCCTGGGCCGGAAGCCAGCCTCCTCAAGTGCCTTGGCCAGCGGAGGCGAGGATCAGCTCGCCGTCGGCCAGGATGACCAGCGCTCCCGCCTTCCGGCCGGGCCGGTGGCCGCCCGGCGTCTCGTCCGGCTGCGGAGGCCACGGCAGGGCGCGCCGTAGGCGTTGGCCGGGTCGGCGGCGGCCAGCAAGTTCACCTGGGCCTGGCGGGTCGCGCCGTCGCGCCCGTTCCCCCGGGTTCCGTTCGCCCCGCCGGTCCCGTCCGCTCCGTCGGAACCGCTCGCTGGGTCCCGTTCGTACTCCCAGATGTCGCTGAACGCCCCCGTCTCCGCCGGACACCCCTTCCCCGTACGCCGCCCCTCCGTACGACGCCGCGCCGTACGACGCCGCGCCGTACGGGGCCGGGCGCCCGCAGGTGATGCTGGTCAGCGCGTCATCAGCGCCGGAGACCGGCCGGGCCAGGGCGCGCATCCGGTCCACCGCACCAGGATCTTCAAGCCGAATCTAGAAGTATGGCTGGCGTGCCTGACATCGCTTCGCACCCCACAAGCGCCAAGGCTCTCCACCTCTGCCTGATTTGCCAGGTCAGAGGAATGAACATCAATGCCCTCCGGAGCCGCGAGTCCGCACCGGACTACCATCGTGTGACTAACTGCGTGCCAATGACATGGCATGCACGGGTGATCGGCGCCGCCGATCGCCGCGAGGGCACTGGGGACCTTGATCATGCCGAATACGTGCCGAAGCTACGAGCCGTACCTGGCATCTGTGCAGGTCAGCGCGGTTTGCCTACGGGTCTTGAAAACCGCTATGGGTGGTGATACTTACGGTGGGTTCGAATCCCACGCCCTCCGCTTTTCAACAAAACGGACTTGAACCCAGCCGCAGCGAGGCCCGGCCGGGCAGGGACACCAGCACGGACCGCCAGCCGAAACGCTGATGATCAGCCGCATAAAGGGGACCACTTTATGCGGCAGCGTGGTTCCCGGCCTGTGACTTTGATCGGTATGTGGCGGCGAACTATCGGCGCTATGTGGCGCCGGTGTGCTCCACGTCCAGTCGGGCGAGATCCCACAGCCGCACCGTCTTGTCGCTGCCGCCGCTGGCCAGCAGCTGGCCGTCCGGGCTGAACGCCACACAGCTTACTTGTGGCAAAACCCAGCCCGTGTGGCCGGTCAGGGTGCGGCGGTGCTCGCCGGTGGCCGGGTACCACAGCCGCACCGTCTTGTCGCTGCCGCCGCTGGCCAGCAGCTGGCCGTCCGGGCTGAACGCCGCACCATAGACGTCGCCCTTGTGGCCGGTCAAGATGCGGCAGCGAGCGGCCTCGGCCTCCGCCGCCTCCCGCCGAGGGTGCGGCTGGTCGGCCGCGTCTTCCGGGGCCAACTGTGCTGTTCGTTCCGCGCTGTCGATGAGACGGGCTGCCTGGCCTTGGCCGGTCTGCACGGATACCGCCCTGGTCTGGGTTGCCTGTTCAGTACAGGGCCCTTCGACCCCATGCGGTGATGGGCTGATAGCGAGGTCGGCGAGCTTGGCTGCGACCAGGTCAGCGAACTGCCCCGGGGTGTAGCGACGAAGGTCGACGGCCACAACGTCCAGCAGCAAGCCTGGCAGCTCGCTGTCGTCGAACCGGGCGGGCAGCACGTATACCCCGGCCTCGGCCACCGCCCGGCTGAACGCGGCCCGGCGTTCCAGCCGGGTCCAGTCCCGCCCCGCGTAGTCGGCCGAGATGAACACCACCACCGCTGCCGACTCACGGGCGTAGATCCGAGGGAGTTCCTCGGCCAGATGCGTCCCCCACAGCCGGACCTGCTCACCAGCGTCGTAAAAGCAGCGCACCTCCCGCGCCTTCAACGCCTCGGCGACCTGCCCGACATAGCCGCGCTGCGCGCCGGCGAACGACAGCGCCACATCCCACCGCCGCCCTGACCGGGCATCCAGGTCCGCGTCGCGGCTCGCTCCCGCCATAACTATGGAGTCTCCCACCGACAGCGTGCAGCAGACACCGTCCCGGCACACCCGGCGTGATTGTCCGGAAATCGAACGATTCTCGACATGATCACCAGCGGCCCCTGACCGGGCGCCGCGCCGCCCGGCGACCGTTGTAAAAGGTGTCGCAAACCCGGCGTGTCTATCAACCCAGCGGGGGCCGTTTCTTCTACAGTCCCGGGTGTGACCGCGCCCCCCCGATACCCCCGAAGCCCCCGGCAGTCTTCTGGCCCCGGAGCCGGCCGTGCGGACCGGCGCGCTGATCGGCTACGCCCGGGTCAGCACATCCGGCCAGCTGCTGGACCGCCAGCAGCACGCCCTGGCCGAAGCGGGCTGCCTTCGCGTCTTCGCCGACAAGCTGTCGGGCAAGAACGCCGACCGGCCCGAGCTGGCCGCTTGCCTGGACTACCTGCGGACCGGCGACACCCTGGTGGTGCCGAGCCTGGACCGGCTGTCCCGGTCGCTGGCCGACCTGATCGCCATCGTCGGCACGCTGTGCCGGCGCGGTGTCGGGTTCAAGAGCCTGCATGAGGCTCTGGACACCACCACCCCGGGCGGCCGGCTGGTCTTCCACGTCTTCGCCGCGCTGGCGGAATTCATCCGCGAGCTGATCGTCGAGGGCACCCGTGAGGGCCTGGACGCCGCCCGCGGCCGCGGCGTGCGCCTCGGCCGGCCCCCGGCCATGACCGCCGAGCAGATCCGCCACGCCCGCGACCTGCTGACCCGGCCGGACAACACCGTCTCCTCCATCGCCCGGCTGCTCGGCGTCAGCCGCGCCACCATCTACAAGTACGTCCCCGAGGTCACCACCGGCGCGTAGCCGCCGCCCTGCCTCCCGGACGGGAGCAGCTGGCGAGCAGCTCCATGTCCTCAGGAGTCAAATCCGCAGCTCAGGCTACTGGATTGTGATCCTTCGGCGATTAATGGCGCGGAATCTTCGGCGCTACATGCCCGGGGCCGACGTCGGGCTTCCCGGCCGCCTGGACGGCCTGCTGGCGATCAGAAGGAGAGCATTCCGCTGACCAGCGCTTGCCAGGTGACGGGGCCGACGATGCCGTCGACGGTGACCGACGGGATGTCCAGGTGGAGGGCCTGCTGGAAGCCGCGGACAGCGGCGCCGGTGCCGGGCCCGAAGATCCCGTCGACCTGCAGGCCCTTGCTCGGGTCGCCGGACAGGTTGCGGAACTGGAACTCCTCCTGGGCCCCGCGGACGGCGTCGCCGTGGCTGCCCTGCCTGACCGTGATGATCAGCGCCGGCCAGGTGCCGGGGCCGACGATGCCGTCGACGGCCAGGCCCTTCTGCTGCTGGAAGGCGCGGACGGCGGCGCCGGTGCCGGGCCCGAAGATGCCGTCCACGGTGAGGTTGTGGCCGTGGGCCCGGAGCAGGTACTGCAGGGTCTGGACGGGATGCTGCTGGTCACCCTTACGGGCGAGCGGCCATCGGCTGATCGTGGCGGTGGTCATCGGCTCCTCCTGGCTCGACGTGGACAGAGGACTCCCGCCTTGATGCGATGAAGGAGCGGAGCCTCCCGCTCCCTGGCGGATGCTGGAAGTTGCGAAGCATCCGTCTTCCACCAGGCAAGGGAGGCCCCAATGGAGACAGCGTATGACGGCCGGCAGATTGTGG